>Ga0209978_10000226_pt1 | contig 19281 bp, 23 predicted proteins | sample BentaG_FD_182805 | JGI IMG/M metagenome (GOLD analysis project Ga0209978, IMG submission 182805) | Deep subsurface microbial communities from South Atlantic Ocean to uncover new lineages of life (NeLLi) - Benguela_00093 metaG (SPAdes)... | ecosystem: Environmental > Aquatic > Marine > Oceanic >... | reverse complement strand
TCAGTTTGATCTGGTAAACCTATTACAAAAGTGCCTGCAGCAACACCACCGCAATCTCGAATTAATTTAACCGCCTTTTTCTGTATTTGGAAGTTTATTCCCTTCTTCGTTGAGTTTAAATCTTTCAGATTGGGACTTTCTATTCCCATACAAAAGTGAGAGATGTTATTCTCACACATTTTTTTTACAATTTCTGGGTGTCGAGCCATCGAATCCGCCCGAACCATGGTATTAAATACGATATCATATTTTAATTCGTTCAATAAGTCGCATAACCGAGAAACTATCTTGGGATTCCCCATAAAATTAGGATCTCCTATGAGAATCCTCATCCGTTTCCTTTTATGTATCACATTGTAGATTTGCTTAATTTCTTCGATTACATTTTCTGGAGAACGAAAACGTTGACGACTCCTACTCATACACGGTTCACAACAAAAAGTGCAACGACCCCAACACCCACGAGACGTATGAATCTCATCTATCACTCCATCTCTAATAACCGGACTAGTATATACATAACGTCTCAGTTGCCGTGCAGGGAAAGGAAGCGAATCTAAGTCATTGATCAAAGGGCGATCGGGGTTATGAATTACCTCATTCTTCTCTTTGTACGAAACCCCTAAAACTCCTACAGGAGAACCCGTCTGAACCAGTTCTCTCATGGTTAATTCTCCTTCACCGCGAACCACTATATCGACCTGCTCATGTGCGAGCAACTCGTCAGGGATAGCAGTTGGGTGATAACCCCCCAATACCGTTACAATTCCCATTTTTTTCGCGATTAAAGCAGTACTCAGACCACTTTGATGTTCAGTAGCTGACATTGAAATTCCCACTAAATCGGGACTAAATGACTTTAACAGATATCGAAATGAATGACGTTTTTCTTGCATCATATCCAGTATATTCACTTCCTCTACAACGTCTTCGATCGAAGCTGCGATATATTCTAAACCTATAGGAATCAAGGCTAACGCAAATCCTAACCCTGTTTTCCCTTCTGGTTTAACCAATAAAATTCTCTTAAAAGCCATTCTCGCCATATCCGGTTATTGCATTCTAGATCAGTGTAAACATAGCTTTTACATACATGCTGAAGTTATACTTAAAAACTATTACATGATCTCCTCCTACACAACTCCAGATCATTAGTGAATCAGACGCTTTGAAATGTGATTATGAGAAATTACTGTAGTTTCTGAAATTGTAACTAACATAAATGATTATACCTCTTGATTGTATTCATCTTCAAAGATAATAGTGTAAAAGGAATCAAAAAAGACGTTTAGGAAGAGACAAGAGCTGGTGAAAATACTAGTTATTTATGACTCCAGAACTAGACATACCGAGAAGATGGCTTATGCTGTTGCAGAAGGTGTGAAAAAAGTTGAGAAGATTATGGTTGAATTGAAGAAAGTAACCTAAACAGGACTAAAAGAATTACATGAATCAGATGGGATCATCATCGGTTCACCTACCTACTATGGTGATATGTCAGCTTAAATCAAGGGTCTATTAGATCGATCAATCTTCATGGAAAACTGGAAGGAAAAGTGGGTGCAGCTTTCACTAGTTCAGGAGGAACTGCAAGCGGAACAGAAACAACATTATTATCAATACTTCAAATCCTACTCATCCACGGAATGATAATTCAGGGTAGATCGAAACAAGAACATTATAGCGCTGCTGCGGCTGTTGGTACACCAAATAACGAGGAGTCACAGTCATGCCACGATTTCAGCCAACGAACAGCTAACTTAACTCTAAATTTATTTGCTTAGAATATAAAAAAGACTTCAATAAAAGCACACAACAAAACTTCAGTACAAAAAACCTTTCCATTACCTTGTGTTGTCGAAATATTCAAGTATTTGATGCACTCTCACTGTATTACTAAATGAATGGAACACGCAGTAACAACCAGAAAACTGAATCTATGCGAAGCTTCTATGTCATCTTTACAGGACAAGCAGTCTCATTATTTGGCAGTCAACTTGTCCAATTTGCCCTTGTTTAGTGGCTGACAAAAACATCAGGTTCAGCTTCAGTGTTAGCCTTCGCATCCTTAATGGCGATTCTGCCTCAAGTTTTAACGGGACCATTCGTGGGACCCCTAGTTGATCGTTGGAATCGACGCATCATATTGATGGTCTCAGACGGTATTATCGCATTAGCAATAGTACTTTTAGCATTAGTCTACTCTCAAGGAGCTGTACAGATCTGGCACATCTATGCAATAATGTTCATCCGTTCAATTGGAAGTGCATTTCAATGGCCCGCAATGCAAGCCTCGACATCTTTGTTGGTCTCTAATAATTATTTATCGCGCATCTCTGGATTAAACCAAGCAATTACTGGCTTAGTGAACATAATTGCACCTCCATTAGGAGCATTACTGCTCGAAGTATTGCCAATTCATATTATCTTAGCCATCGATGTGAGTACAGCCATACTGGCCATCGGGCCTCTATTCTTCATCCAGATTCCACAACCTGCGCGTGAAGACAAATCATCCGAGAAAAAATTTTCAGTAGTGACTGATCTCCGTGAGGGGTTGCACTACTTATGGAACTGGAAAGGTCTGATGCTGATTTTAGTCATTGCTATGGTGATTAATCTGCTAGCTAATCCCACTTTTTCACTCACCCCCATTCTCGTCACCCGACACTTCAGGGGTGATGTCCTAGAATTAGCTTGGTTTCAATCTGCTTCTGGAATTGGTATGGTCCTTGGAGGGTTCATATTCGGTATCTGGGGTGGATCCAAACGACGTATAAAGACAGCTATGTTAGCATTAATCTTATTGGGAATCAATATTACCATTGTCGGGGTGGCTCCTCCAACTGCTTTTATACTGGCTGTTGGAGCTTTTTTCTTCATCGGATTCATGAATTCCATAGCTAATGCCTCATTCTTGGCGATTTTACAAGCAACTGTATCATCGGATATGCAAGGACGCATCTTCACTTTAACGATGAGCAGTTCTATGGCGATGAGTCCATTAGGACTTGCAATAGCTGGGCCAGTAGCAGATATCTTTAGTGTTCAAATCTGGTTTTTATTCACTGGGATCGTTATGGTAATTATAGGTGTCAGTACGTTCTTTATTCCAACCATTATGCAAATTGAAGATCGGAACCATAAATGAAACAAGAATAACGTTACACACTGAGCTAGATACATCCACGACTAAACCTTTTTTGTCGTCAGTGGATTTGGAAAAGTTTTTGCTATTTGAAGTAATTGCATACTCCACTCTCCGAAGACTCTTGCTGCCTCTTTAAGATGTTCAGTTTCCATTGGATCCTTTCCACATTGTTGATGAATAAAGGCATCTAACCACAAAGGTTCATCACAATAATATATTAATCCTGCCCCTTCTAAAACATCGTATCTGTAACCAAATTTTGTCTTTTTCTTTCCAGATTTAGCTCCAATATTGTGACTCAGAGAATTTATAGCTTCCACAATTCCGGTGACATTAAAAAATGCGTTGTAGATCTTGTTAATATCAATAATGTTTCTACTCAAATCTTTATCATTCGTTCCATGGTATGCATCATATCGTGAGTCATAACATACATATTCAGGTATCATTCCAAACATGTTTTTAGTGCACATGGAGAAGAAGACTTTGAACTTGGCGAGGTTAATAAGAGTTCCAGACCGTAGTTTATATAACTTCTCAGGTAGAAACTTGTAGAGTTCTTTTCTAAATACCGGGGAATATTGTTTCTCGACAACTTTCTTCACTGTTTCATCATCCACAGTCCTGTTTGCTAAGACTTCCTCGGCAATGTTAACATATTCTATACCTGTCTCCTCTAACACTCCCTTCAACCCCGTCTCCTTTAGAAACGCCATTTCAGACTTTCTGACTAATTTGAGGTCATTTGAAGAGAAGATAGGTAAGGGAGACTTTAATCCAGGAATTATCATCATGTTTCTTGCTGAATATGATTCAACGAGAATCACCTCTCCCTGCTCATTCAAACATTGTAGTACCCACTCTAATACTTGAGGATCAGTGAAGTGACCATAATCTTGACATATCCAATTCGGTTTCACAATGAATGGTGCTCGTAACTTAAGTGAATTCAGAAATGCAAAGAACTCGTCTTGAGAGTAAACTTCATCAATAATAAGCCTCTTCTCATTAAACATAAATCTGTGCAAACAGTCTCCCTCAACTTCTGCTCAAATATCCCTCTTCTGTCTATTTATCCTAAAGGATATTTATTTCACCCTTCAAAAAAGTGGAAGACGATATAAATTAGTCTACTTTGAAAACTTTCCCGATAACAAACGAAACATCCGCTCTGTTCTGAAGATTGGTTGAAATAACAGAAAAGACTAGCACTATCACTCTTGAGCATAAAATAAAATGATGAACGATATTCGAATGTAATCCCTTTTTAAGGGTTAGATTTTTCAGTGTTCCTTATGTAAGATCTTTTCTATATATTCTACGTATTCCTTTGGTGTCATCAATTTTTTTCGCTCCGATTCAAAGTTTTTAGGTTTAATGAGAGCAATCCATCCTTTACCATAGGGATCTTGATTGACTAATTCAGGGCTTAAAATTAGCTCGTTATTCCCCTCTACAACTTGACCTGAGACAGGACAAAAAACTTCGGATACTGCCTTTACTGATTCAGCCGTACCCATAGAATCCCCCTGCTTCACGTTAACACCGTTACTTGGAAAATCTACAAAAACAACTTCATGCAATTTTTGTTGAGCATAATCCGTAATTCCAACCCTCACCAGACCCTTATCCTCTATTAGCATCCATTCATGTTCTTCAGTATAATACAAATTTTCAGGAATGAAAACTCCATCTATCTCCAATTACCTTCCCTCTTAATATCTATACTAACAGATAATCTTAAGACTTATGCTCAAAAAATCTACGAGATCTGATAGAGCTACTCATCGCACTCTTTTAATTTAAGAAACACGTTCAAACCATTTGGAAGAAGTGGAATCTTTTTGATAAAAATAGGAAGCGTGATAATAAGACTCACCCAAGGAAACCATAATTATGGTCTCTAAGATGCCATGGATACATATGGACCTCTTTAATGATTAGAAATGCTTATCATTCGTAAATCCCTTGGATGCTTAAAGGAACATAATTTGGATAATCTGGTTTTTAGATGACACTTAAAAGACGAAGTAATCAGCTATACAATAAATGTAACCCCATAAAAGAGATTATTATTTTTTTTATCTACTTAGCGGTTTTTTTTAATGATAACTAGTCTGATAGCATATACAATTAACCCGCCAATAAAACTCCAAATACAAAACATGTAAACACTCAGAACTGACGATATACTCCCATTCAAGAAGGGATTAACCATTAGTGGATAGAATGGTCGAATATCCATGTGCATTCGCGAATCTAGAATTATATGAATGTAGATTCCAGATAAGGAAGCTAGAAATATATTCCTCAGTGATGCTTTCTGTTCAATCTTTAAAAACATTAGTAATGGCGAAAACTTGCTTCTGATTTTTTTCATGATCCAAGTAAGAATAAAGACAACAAGGGTTCCTCCTAGGAACGTATGGAGGAATTGGTGATGTGTAAGGTCCAGATTAAATAAGATTATGAACATTGGTTCAATATCAACGATTACATTAGCTATCATAAAAGTGGGAAGATCTACATATCTTAAGAAGATAAGTCCCAATAGTATTGCCGGACCAAGGTGAAAGGGTGTTAAAGGCATAAACATCAACAATAAGGTAAAACCATTCGTTCACTATTTATATTAAAAGAACGATAACCTCTCAATTCTCATCCTATATAAAAAAATGTATTTTTAGAGTAAATTTGGAGCCATTACTTACTCGGGCTCTCCTCTTTCAAATAGCAAGTAATGGTTGATCCAAATGTCTCGTCCAGTCGCTTGGTAAGTATGGAACCGCCATCCGTTCCTCTGCCATTGCCCTATTATTTTACCGATCTCATTATGGTGTTTAACTTGTACACATTCCCATTCTTTCAACTGGATTCACCTCCTTTCCAGTTCATTTTCCTCCCTTTTGAATAGTCATCATTGACATGTTTTAAAAATGTGGATTAATACAAGAAGCTAGCTTTTAAACACGATACCCGTTCCTATTATATGATTACATTTGCGACATACATATGCATAACGTTGTGTAACCATCCCTTTAAGCTGCAAATCCTCAATATCGTCTTTTCCTAAAATTTCATGACAATCAGGACATTTACCTATTCTTTTCATCTTTCCCTCCTCATTAGTATTCAGTTTTTGATTTAGTTAAAACTTTTTTCCAAGTTCTCAGCAATCGTCAAGACTACACACTCTGTACCTGTCCACCATACACACTGCTCTTCTTCACAGTCACGAGGTAAACCTTTACCCATTACTCTACCCGCTGTTCCTGTGGTAAATGTAAATGGACACCATTTAACCATACTATTACCTCTCACGTTTAGATAATTAGATAAATTCTTCATGGAAATTGATAAAAACTATCACATAATTCATAGAAAAAAACTCGGAAAAACTAGGCATCATAGGAATATTTCTCAAATGTGCTGAATGAATAAGGAGATATGATCTCCTCAAAAAATCAGATAATATCTCCTTACTAGTGATTCTTCTTTCCTATGCATTCCTTTTTATTTCCTAGACAAACGTTGAATAGTGTTTGATTTCTCTTCACTCACTTCTTGTAAACTTTCGTATTGTTACACTTCGGTTCATTCAGTTGATGATTGAACCAATTAAAATCGAAGGAGTATAGGCGGAATTTAGGATTCATAAAATCACTCAAAAAAACTCTTGATTTAGAGTGGAGTAGACATTAACCATAACAAAGGAGCTATGTTCATTCTGAGACTTACAAGATATCACTAAAAATGGATAAATTGAATATATTCTCTGTATGGTCGTTAGGCTTTAACAACGGATCTTGCTATGAGGCGGGCTACCCTTAAGGGTTCTGGGATGGAACCATGCCAGGTGTATTTGTTAATGATTTCCTTTGCCTTTTCAAAATTCATTCCTATGACTCTAATGTAAATTTTGTACCCTGTGTCGAGTTTAATGGGGATTCTCGACTTATTCTTATGATATACTTCAACGCGGGTCTCCCAGTCCTCAGGAAAGAGTTCTATGAAGTATTTTTCAAGACCTTCTGAAGCATCATAAGTCACACAGATGAGGGGTAATGATGCCTCTTCAGCCACCCGATTTAAATCAATAACATTGTACCAGCTTATGACGCATCCATTTAACATCAAGAGGTTTATGTCATCTCTATCAAGCTCATTATACATCATTATTATCTTTTCAGTAGCATCCATTCCTCCCACAGTAACCCTAGCGACGACAAGATCATCAATACCCATATCAGCTTTCATAACTACCCCTGCTAAAATTGACTTTTCACTCACACCCTTAACGAAACTTTCTGCGATTCCCAGGGTTCTCAAACACTTCTCATGAAAAGCCAAATTCAAATTCACCAACTTATTGATTAAATTAAAAACCTAAGTTTTTTTCGGAAAAAATCTTCTTCATCATGAATATTTTGGTTGTATTAATAATTCATATTTTGAATGTTATTGGATTGATTACTGTAGTGGGACTTACAGTATACATTCCTTTAGTCATTATTCTACTTAATCTTCATCCTTTTTGTTGTCGCAATTTTCAAACATAGAGAATTATTTTTGGTAATGTTGCCTCAGTTGTTGATATTTTCGATATTGATAGTTTTAGGATGTCTAATAATTCTAAATTAATGATAAATGCGCGTGTGTGCATTATAGTTTAAACCCAAACCATTTCTATTTTGCGGTCTACAAACTCTGTAATTTTTTACAGAACCAGTTGCAGATTTTCGTGAGGGTTTCTCTATAACTGGAAAGCTTTATGTTTCTACCGTACAAACATTAATGAGGGAAATCCAAAAAGATTAACTTCGCTTTTTTCTGGAAATCATATCACGTTATAAAAGAAGAAACTTTTAGTGTTGGTAGTGAAGAGACTCGAGATTTTCCATTCATAATCGAAAAACTGAAAAACCATGGAAAGTGCAAATCCTTGTCACATCAGTATCAGTAGGTGGCTATGTAAATTTCTACCCTAAAAAATGTTCAAGGATCTACATTGTGAGAGACATATGGTTTGTGGAACAGTCAAGGCGTCCCATACAAATTTAAGCTCGACCATTGTGGTGACGTGAAGTTCCTCTTTGTTGCAACTTTAGGATGCTAAATCAACATAAAAATTATTGAGTGGAAATCAATTGTAGACTTGTGAGACATAGCCATAGAATGCTTGACAAAGCATAGCGAACTTAAAGGGTTAGAGAAAAAAGGTGATGGATTCTATTTCTCATTATTTTACAGTTCTAACATTTTATCTAAGGCTTTTTTAGCTTTAAGACGAATGTTTGAAGGTACTTTAATTACATGTTTCAAATCTTCTAAGGACCACAGAATCTTATCCAGAGTTGTTTTTTTCATGTTGGGGCAGATTGCTGAATCCGATGCTGGATAGAATTTTTTAGTTAAATTCTCTTTTCGCAATCTATGAAGGATACCAACTTCAGTACCGACAATTATTTCTCTAGTGTTAGATTCCTTTGCATATCTGATCATTCCACCTGTTGACACCACCTCATCAGCTAAGGCAATAACTGGTGGTGTACATTCGGGGTGAACCATGACCTTTGCTTTTGGATGTAACTTTTTTTGTTTGAGAATATGTTCCGGTAATATCTTAATATGTGTGGGGCAGAAACCAATCCATGGAATAATCTTCTTTTCCGTTTTTGTGGAGACATAATGAGCCAAATATTGATCTGGAATGAAAATAATCTCGGGTTTTTTTATAGACTCTACAACTTTAACAGCGTTGGAAGAGGTACAGCAGATATTGCTTTCAGCTTTGATCTCTGCAGTTGTATTAACATAGCAGACAACTGTTGCTTTTGGATGTTTATTCTTCAAAGTGCGAAGCCGTTCAGCTGTGATCATATTCGCCATAGGGCATCCGGCTGTAATCTCAGGCATCAACACCATTTTGTCTGGGCAAAGTATTGAAGCCGTCTCAGCCATAAATTGTACTCCACAGAAAACAATTATATCTGCATCACTTTTTGCAGCTTTCTGACTCAACCCTAGGGAATCACCAACATAATCCGCGAGATCCTGTACTTCTCCTACTTGATAGTTATGTGCTAGGATGATTGCATTATTTCGCTTCTTAAGTCTGTTAATTTGATCTATTAAGGAAAAATTCAGACTTTTCTGCAAACAATCCCCTACTTTTATGTTAAAAACTTGCTTTACTCGTCTTATATAAATCAACTTTTTTTCCACGATAATCGTTTAAAGAAACCGCTTCATCTTCATCTGAAAACAATGTGAAGTTAGGTGCAGTTTTACCGATATCAACCAAAATTATTCAAAGTAAGCTCTGTCAAGATTAAATATAAACTTTTAACGTTTTAAGGGTCAAAATCATAGAAATTTCATAGAAAGCATTAACAGTATTTTAAAGGAGACATAAAACCACCCACTGTTCTTTGTAGCAAAGAAATCATTGACTTACATGTCTTAATCTACACATTAGTCCCTTAAATGAACCCGCCAATGTCCATCGTTTTATGAAGAATCTTCTTGAATATACTTTTCTTGTCATTATCGAATAGGAATATCTTAATGAACGGTTCATTAAAAGCCTATACTTGAACGATTTTTCCATTCATTAAAATTGAAGTTGCATTACCAGAACGGTCGAATATGGAGTCGTAGTCATTTGGATTAAGGTAAGGTTTACGGAGTTTAGTTTGAGGAAAACCCATTAATAGGTATCCCTATTATTGAAAAATTATGAGATCACATATTTTTACTAATAATGAAAGACGTATCTTAGAGGATTACCTTACCAATGCTGATGTAAATAAGGTTGAAGTGTCTAAAATTTTAGATCGTATCCGCAAGCACTCGATTTTATTTGAAGATATTTATCTTTACCTCCAAGTTAGAAAGACAATACCTACCTCTTAAACAAAAAGTATGTTGAAACGTTCTATCTGGTTACAAAAAGTGGTTATGAGCGATAATTCAAATCTTTCTTAGATTGCGATTACGTTTATTGTGTACTGTTTATCTTTTATAATTCGGTAGGGATAAACCCTCTTCGATAAGGACTTTTCTGATAGCTCATCCTAATAACGAACCAAGCCAATTTAAGGGGTGGTAACGAATATACCCATCCTCCTAATATACCAATCACAAGTGTGCTCAGGGCTACCCATGAATGCATGCTTAAAAAGGTAGCGATTAATTCTATACCGATAGCTAAAATCTGTGTAATCAATGCTGCTTGTAATGCCACCTTTCGCGGTACACTTCCGCTTTGTAGAACGCCACTTCCTCTAGAATAAAGTGTTCGATTTTTCAAAGCGTCTGTTTGATAATCCGCGTACTCATTTGTATAATGGATCGAAACAGAGACTAACATCATCGCAGAAAAACATAACCTAGCGGTGCTAACTCAATTGCTTCACCAGTACCAAAGGCTATAGAAACACCGAGCAACCAGGCCAGGATGTTCGAGACAAGTACCAACTGGCAAGCCATAACTCACAATCCTACAAGTCTTTTTTTTACTATGGAAAATGAGTCCATCACTTTCTTACAACCTTTTTTTCTTTTAGTTTCCATTTAAAATTTGGTTTGATCAGGATATATTTGTAAAAATTTAGGGTGAATTTGAAGATTTTAGATTCTTATATGTCACACCTAACTTGATCACTTTTAACAATATGTATTTCAATTGGATGATCATCGTTATATTCATTGGTCTGATTAATGTAAAGTGGATGTTAAAAGATATTCACTAAAACTTTGGGATTAGGAAGTTAAAAGGGATCAGCTTGTGGGAACCAAGTTATCTAAGTTTGTATGAAAGTGGAGAATTAGATCAAAGAATAGAGAAGCTTAATCAGATACTTGAGTCATGTGAACTTTGTCCTAGAAAATGTCGCGTAAATAGGTTGGAAAACGAGAAGGGAGTCTGTAGATCTGGAAAGGAGCTTATGGTCTCTAGTTATGGTCCACATTTCGGAGAAGAAGCTCCTTTGGTCGGTATCGGTGGTTCTGGAACCATATTTCTAACAAATTGTAATTTACTCTGTGTCTATTGTCAGAACTATGAGATAAGCCACTTAGGATATGGTCACGTTAGAAGTGATGCTCAAGTGGCTAATTACATGATAAACTTGCAGAATAGGGGTTGCCACAACATAAACTTTGTCACGCCCACGCATTTTACCCCACAGTTAATTAAGGCAACCAAACTTGCAATAGAGAAAGGATTACGATTACCCCTTGTCTGGAATTGTGGAGGTTATGAGAATACTGAAACGATAGAACTGTTAGAAGACGTCGTTGACATTTACATGCCAGATATAAAATATGGTGAAACTGAACCAGCGAAGCAATTCTCTAAAACTCCTGATTATTTTCCTGTTGTAAAAGAAGTAGTTAAGCAGATGCATCAACAAGTAGGAGATTTACAATTAGATGCAAGAGGAATAGCGCAAAGAGGATTGTTGATCAGACATCTCGTGCTCCCTAACGATCTCGCTGGAAGCGAGAAAGTCTTGAAATTTATCGCAGATGAGATCTCTAATAACACCTATGTTAATGTGATGTCTCAATATATGCCGAAAGGTAAAGCTCATAATTATGAGGAATTGAGCAGACCTCCTAGTCGTGAGGAACTTACTAAAGCGATAACCATAGCGACAAGGCTTGGTTTGACACGTGGGCTTCCATCAAAACATATGATTCGGTTTAGATGGTAATTTCTATATAACATACTTGCGTCTTTTTTGAATGATATATTTATGTGAAAGGTGGTAATCATCAGAAAGGAGATTGAGATGAATTCGGTTCTTGAAGCGATAAAAAAGCGACGATCTGTCAGATTCTTTGACTCTAAACCTGTTGAGAGGGATATAGTAACCATGATCATAGAAGCTGGAAATCAGGCACCATCGGCAGGGAACCTTCAACCATGGAGGTTCATTATAGTCGAGGATGAAAACATAAAAAGGCTACTTCTTGAGGTTACTTTATCAAAATGGCGTAAAATAGTAGAGTACTTGAAGAACACTCGGCCTGAGTATTACAAGGAAATTATGTTTGAAACTCGTTACAGCGAATTGGAAGAACCTAAAGATCCCATTTACTTCCATGCGCCTATCATCTTATTTGTTATAGGTCTTCGTAGACACGCAGTTGATTGTGCTCTTGCGTGTCAGAACATTATGCTTTCTGCTTATTCCTTAGGTCTTGGTACCTGCTATGTAGGCTTTGGTGCAATGGTTACAGACAATGCAGAGATCAGAAAGGTTCTTGAACTTAAAGATGACGAACAGATTCACCCCATCGTACTTGGGTACCCTAAGGAAGATCTTCCCAGACGTCCCCCTAAAAAGGAGCCTTAGATTAAATTGATTTAGGGAAACCTTTAGATCTTGATTTCAACTAATAGGATCCAATGGAGATTTAATTAATGGTTGATTTATACTAATTCGATTTCTCTTAAAAAAGGGATAATGTAGGGCGGTAGAAAAGTGAGGCTTGGTAAGTTAAGAGTTGAACCAATTTATGATGGTATGTTATGGCTTGATGGTGGGGCCATGTTTGGTATTGTACCTAAGAAGTTATGGTCAAAAGTTACAAAACCAGATGAAGAAAATCGGATCAGACTTGGAATGTACGCGTTACTGTTATTCACTGAACCAAAAATTCTCATTGATACTGGTATTGGGAATAAATCAGATGAAAAGATGCTGAAGATTTATCGGATTGATGGAGGTCATATTCTTGATTCCCTTCACTCTTTCAACGTTACGCCTCAAGACATTGGGATTGTCATTAATACTCACCTTCACTTTGATCATGCTGGTGGCAATACGTGGCAACACAATGATGAAATAAAGCCAACATTTCCTAATGCTCAATATATCATACAAAGAGAAGAGTGGAATGCAGCAAATAATCTAAATGAACTCACTCAAGCGAGTTATTTAAAGGATAATATTGAACCACTTCGAGATCAGGTAAAAATCATCGATGGTGATGAAGAAGTAATCCCCGGTGTTACAGTTATCTGTACGGGTGGTCATACTAGGGGACATCAAATTATCAAGATTGCTTCAGAGGATACGGTCGGGATCTATCTCGGTGATCTTATTCCCACAACTCTCCATTTACCTTTACCATACATTATGGGTTACGATCTCAATCCAATTGTAACTCTTAATAGAAAGAAGGAAGTATTGGCACAAGCTGCTCAAGAAAATTGGATTCTCTTTTTTGAACATGATCCTATAATTCAGTCTGGAACCGTTCTCTATCAGGAAGAACAGTATCATCTCTTATAAGAATTCTTCATGAGTATCTTTCTCCTTATAATATTTTGATTCTACAGAAAAACGAGGAATTGAATCAGACTTTAATTATTTTTAGAAAAAGTCTAGAGATTGGCTTCATAAAGCTAAAATGGACCTTTATGAAGTTAATAGTATAATATGGACTTTAGGTTCTATGGTTCCAAACGAGTCTCGTTATACACGGGAATCCTCTCCTGTATAATTGGGGGTTTTGCTTTCGGTTTTGGAATTTCGGGATTGACACCTCTGCAATTGTTCACTGAGTTGTTGATTAATTGGAATCTTGAAACTGAATATAGCCACTTAATGCAAGCGTCAGATCTCTACTGGTTGTTGATTGTTATGGGAATCGTTTTAGTCATTATCGGTCTCTTCTCAATGCGTCATGCTACAAAAAAGCGATCATCCTAGATACTGTAACTCAACATTAAGTTACATCCTTACTTATGAGTAGAGCAATTTGTAACAAGCTCCTGATTAATTTACATATTCTAACTCAACATAACGGAACAGTTCTTTTTTTTACTAAAAAGTTTGTCAATACTCACCATATTACATATGATTATTCCATCTTATTGACTAACATTTAAGAAGAAAGGAGTAAAAATTTATAGGTAATTCCGTAAAGATGAAACAATCTCTTGAACCATAATTAAATGCGATAACTCTAAATTGTACCTTAAATCAGTTTTATTCTATGTTCGATGGTAAATCTTTAGATGTTTTTAAGAGGTTAGTCGAATCCTTTGGTCCTTCTGGGTTCGAGTATGAGGCTGCTCGTATTATAAAGGCATATATGGAGCCCTATGCTGACGAAATCATCTCAGACAAGCTCGGAACTGTAGCCTATGTGGCGAAAGGAACCGCTCAGCGACCTCGCGTGTTGCTGGCGGGTCATATTGATGAGGTTGGCTTTGTTATCTCGGGAATAGATGAGACTACGGGTTTTCTCACTTTTAATCCCCTCGGAGGTTGGTGGGATCAAGTGTTATTAGGACAACGTGTCATCATCCGCACTAATAAGAGTAGTATACTTGGAGTCATATCTGCCAAACCACCGCATCTCATACCCGAAGAGGAGAGAAAAAAAACTGTAGAGAGTAAGGACATGTACATTGATATTGGTGTTTCCTCGAAGACAGAGGCTGAGGAGGCTGGTGTAGAAATAGGCAATCCCGCTGTTCCATGGAGTCCTTTCACTCTCATAAATAAGCGGAATGTTGCCATGGGGAAAGCCTTTGATGATCGCGTAGGAGCTTTCGTGATGATGGAAGCTATCCGCCAAATTAAAGAAGCAGAAATCCCCCATCCAAATATTATTTATGGGGCTGCAACTGTCCAAGAAGAGGTTGGGCTTAGGGGAGCAAAGACCATAGCTCACGTGGTTGATCCCGATGTAGCCTTAATACTCGAAGTCGACATTGCTGGGGATGTCCCAGGTATAAAACAGACTGAGGCTCCAACGAAAATGGGGAAAGGACCCACATTACTGACATATGATCGGAGTATGATCCCGAACCAACTTCTTAAGAATTTTGTAATTAAAAAAGCAAAAGAAGCTCACATCCCCCTTCAACTAAGCCATGCCTATAGGGGTGGTACCGATGCAGGTCGTATCCATATCAGTCGAGCTGGATGTCCCTCCATCGTGATAGGAGTCCCCACGCGTCACATTCATAGCCACGTTGGTTTATTCAACTTGAAGGATGCAGAAGAGGCAGTCCGCCTTGTCATTGAACTCATAAAGTCAATTGATGAGAAAAGAGCTAACAGCTTCACAGCAATCTGAACTTGATCGGAACTGAGGCTGACAGACTGTTCTCAAATGAGTAAAAATGTAAAGTTTTCCCAATTATAATCACAAATGTTAGACTCCGGCTCCTCAAGGAATAGTATACACCATATTGTACAATTTTTTCAATCTCAATCTTATAGTACAGTAAAAAAATTGAAACTGTAAAATAGTGAACTCAAAACGACAACATTTTTCATATGTAGAACCAGCTTAAAAGAAAAATGTTTATAAAACACCTTATCCCATCAAATGAAACTCATGCCGAGAACGGGATTCAGAAGCCTGACGATTCCAGAAGGACTATATAACGAACTTGAGAAATACGACAAGTCCAATGGAACCTACGTAACCATGTCAGAAGTCATAAGGGAAGCGTTGAGGGAATACCTCAAAAATCATTCTTAATCCCACCTCAATTACAACTTCTTAATGAATCATTCTCATTAGAAAAAAATGATGAGGATGACTCTCCATATTAGCGAATGCTTACCTTCCATTTCATAATAAGAACACTAATCTTGCGTAAATTGTTGGATCCTACTTCTCCACAATGAACATATACTTCACATCTTGGAAGATGATTAATTTATTAGACTAAATTATCTTTAATCTATATGAATTCGGATTAAGAATGAGTTACTTGGGAGGTGGGTATAATTCCCTATTTTACGCACCGAAAGTTAGTAAACTGGATTAATGAAGCGGGGAAGAGTTTAGGTTTCGAGGTGAAGAGTGAGCGAAGACGCAAAACCCACGGAAAGATCTTCCAAATGGATTCAATGTGGTTCAAGAATCAGAGACTCTTTGCGTTTCTTGAAGCAGAGAAAAGATGGGAAATCAATCACATCATCGGTCACTTAATGTGTTGTGCAGACTACGCTACTCAAGAGAAGATTCGCCCATTCTTCATCCTTGTCTTCCTTGAGAATGAGAATAATCATTGTAAACGACTCGATGAGACTTGGAACTGGCTTACAAGAATGATACCTTCCACCCTTAAGGTCAGATGCCTTCCAATTTACACGAAAAGAGACGAAAAAAGGGGTATGTTACACGCTTCGACAGTGACCAAAGAGCTTTTTAACGAAAAATTCAAAGAGTTAATAAAATAAAAAACGGATAATGTCTTAAACCTTATCTCATCCCCTTGGACCCAACAATGAGGTAATCTTTGCACACAGTATCGTCACAAGGGCCTCAGTTTTTCAAGAAATTACTTGACTGAAGCCCTGATTTACAGAAAAGGAATGAACTGATCTAGTTGATAATTGAAAAGATTTCGCTGATGTCTCTGAGCTCATAATCTGGTGTACCCCTCTCCTTTCTGACTTGTCCATATTTCGCATGGGCAGTCTGTAAACCGAGCTTCTGTGCAGGATATAAGTCACGGATTATTGAGTCACCCACCATCAATATCTCACCATTTTGAAGGTTTGGAATCTTCTTTTGGAGTTTATCTATTGCCATTTGTAGTGGGAACCCATCTCGCTTTTTCTTTCCTGTATCTTCAAACCCAATGACAAAATCGAAGTAACTCTCGATATCCATTGCTAAGAGTCGCTGGTAAGCTTTTGTCTTCGGAGCGTCTGTGACGATGACAAGTGTGATTCCAATTTTTTTCAGTTTATTAAGCGTCACTTTCACATTTTTGTAAGGTTTTAAGTACCTGTTTTTTGCTTTTAGGTAAGCGTTTATGGCTGCTGCCAATATCTTATGATCGAACTGTCCCACTTTCTCTAAGAATTTTGTGAATATTCTGTCTGATTCTATCCCGACTTTAAAGTATGTGCTCATCAGTCTCCTATATGCTGTCTTATGATCCATCTTTAATCCAGCTTCTATCATGGCTTTTGCAGTAGCTTGACACGATTCTCTCTTCATCATTATGAAATCGATCAGCGTGTTGTCTAAATCAAAAAAAATCGCCTTTATCTTCATCATATCCTTCACTCACCAGAAATAATAGGGAATTTTATTATTCTTCTTTCTAGGAAATTTAACTATTAACATTTTTTTACCCATTTCAGAATTCTTCTTTAAAAAATGGCTTATAAATGCTGTATCTTTAGAGATAGTATGACTGATTATGTCTCTTCTTTGTGTACGCTTTATCTTATAAGGTTGAAGTATTTAATTGAGATCGTTTGATGAGCTTTCTTCAGAGCCGTTTTGACATTCTCAAAACTCAGTTGTTTTAACGCATCTTCAAAGCAGAACCATTTATATTCGCTGTGCTCGAAAGATAATGTTACTTCCTTTTCATTAGATTCAGCAAGAAAGTAGACCACTTCCTTATGAATGGTTTTTCCCTGTCGTTTATAGAAATACTGTATTTTCTCCTTAAAGTTATCCATTAATACTATTTTAGAGATTCCCGTCTCTTCTTGCACTTCTCTAATTCCTGCCTCTTGTTCTTCTTCTCCCACTTCAATAATTCCTTTAGGGAAACCCCAGTGACCCAACCCATAACGGAGTAGAAGATACTTAATTACACCTTGGTCTATTTGAAAAAGTACGCAACCAGCCGATTTTTCACTGAACATAAACTCTGTTTACCTCTATTATAGTATTCAAAATAGCCATCAAAAAAACTTTCACCCTGCAAATCAATTCGCCTCATCCACTATTGAGAACCAGATCATAAATGCGGGTGCTAAGCAGTTATGCTCTTAGTTACTAGGGTCATCGCTAAAGCTATCACCTGAAGACTTGATAAAGCCTTTGATTCATCCTAAATGTAGTGAGTACAGTCGGTTTCAGATCATTTCTAAGGATAATGTCTTTCCTAATATGAAGTCTTGAAATCTTTCACGCATCATCTGATTTCACTCTCTTGAACACTGAAATTTTAATATCTACTGATCTGATTTCATTTTCAAACTTCTAAGTCAATGACATAATTTCTATGATCCTTCTACTTTTTCCTGTTTGAGCTAATAATTCATCTTAAATCCAACTTTTTTCTTTCCAGGTTGTAAAATGACTCCAACTATTGTTATTATGCCTCCTATTGCGATTAAGATTAGATTTAGGTTTCCGAGGATACCGCCAAGACCGCTAAATCTTTCTATTCGTTGAAGTAGTTCTTCTTCTGTTAAATCGGGAAATCGTTGGCGCATTCGCGTAAGAAGGGCATCAATAGAAGTATCATTTGGACGTAGATTCCTAATTATTGTAAAGACTCCACCTGTAATTAGGATGATTAAACCTATTATTACGACTATTTTATGAATATCTTGCACCTACCCATTTACTCAGATCTTAATGCTTCGACTGGTTTAAGTCTTGAAGCCCGCCATGCTGGGTAAAGAGCAAATATTACAGTTATTATTAGACCGAAAGCGAAAGCGCCGAGAAGTATTGATGTGGTCATAACTGGTGCTATGTTCAGTCCCCCTGTCATCATTTGTCCTCTACCGAATCCCTCCTGTCCACCGCTAAATCCAGATAATACTCTTGATGCTCCTATTGCTAGACCCCAACCTAAAGCAATACCGATTGCTGTACCCATTAGGCCGATTATCACTGATTCGCTTAGGAATATCGATAGAACGGTTCTGTTCTTCATGCCTAATGCTTTTAGTATGCCTATCTCCCTTGTGCGTTCCATTAATGAGACTATCATGATATTCATTATTCCTATACCCGCAACTAGAAGGGAGATGCCGGCGATTCCAGCTAGGAAAAGTTCTATGGTTGAGAAGGTTGTTGTGATTGTGTTAAGTATAGCTGTTGGAGAGATCACTTGGACTTGATCATTGAAGAGGTTTTTAATGGCTTCTGAAACACTCGCGATTGTGGCTTCGTCGCTATTTGTTAATTGTACAATTATCACATCGGCTTCATTTGTGTTGAAGAGACTTTGTGCTTTTGAGAGGGGGATGTAAACTCCAGTGTCTGAAGGTCCTGCCATGCCGAATCCGCCTATCTCTGAAAGGACTGCTACAACGGTGCCTGTGTATGTCTCATTTTTCAGTGTAGGGCCGCTTCTTGTGATCCAAATGAGTTCAATTTGGTCA
>Ga0209978_10000225_pt1 | contig 19355 bp, 14 predicted proteins | sample BentaG_FD_182805 | JGI IMG/M metagenome (GOLD analysis project Ga0209978, IMG submission 182805) | Deep subsurface microbial communities from South Atlantic Ocean to uncover new lineages of life (NeLLi) - Benguela_00093 metaG (SPAdes)... | ecosystem: Environmental > Aquatic > Marine > Oceanic >... | reverse complement strand
CATACTCATCGTATACCACAACTTTTGGATACCATTGCTGAAGTTCATAGAGTTTCTCTGTTCTTCCTAATCTTGAGAACACTTTCGGAATCTTTTCAAGGAATTCGATCGCTAAGGTTATAGAATCATTAGGTGGAAGTGAGGTAGGGAACCATACTTTCATCTCTGTCTCTTTTACCTCGTATCTTAAGGGTTCACCCTGGCTAGTAATGCTTCTTATCTTGATATATCCTCGATCTTTTTCTTTGGAGAAAGAGAATCTGTAGTTTCCCGATTTTTCGAGTTCTCTTGCAAAAGTGGTGGAGCGGTCGCGATAGGCATTGGGATACAAGTGTATCCACATGAATTTTAGGGTATCAGGAGAGTTGTTGATATACTTCAACTCCTCTTTTCCCTCAAGTGTATGGGTTTTTGTATCCAGGGAGACTTCTATATCATATGCAACTCTTTGTTGCCAGCCGTGACTTTTTACAGACAATACAAAGAGAATAAGTAATATAAGAATTCTACGACTGGCACATTCACTTATGCTATCTCTGTTTATCTTCATTTTTACTTCCTTCAGCATATCCTATCCTTAACGGTCTTGCCATAGTATTATTATACCATTGTAGATGAGAAGACTCGATATTAAATACATAGGGATGTGAATCAAGTCGAAATAAGTGAAAGACTTTGCTCGAACAACTCCTGGATGTGTGTGAAAAAGATTCCTTCCAAATAGCGCTGTCAGATACACAACTGAACTTATCTTATAGATTCTCAAGTTCATCTTCGCTTAGACCGAAATAATGTCCGATTTCGTGTTTAACTACTTCTCGAACCCTCTCCTCTATTTCCTCCTCCGAGTTGCATACAGATTCAATCGGCTCCTGATAGAGCGTCACTTTGTCGGGTAATACACTCCCATAGCGTATTCCACGCCTTTTCAAAGGGACACCCTGATATAAACCCAATAAGAGTCGAGGATGTCCAATTTGCAACTTTTTTAGAACCTCTGAAGTCGGTCGAGTCTCTACTACGACTTCTATGTTTTCGAGTTTCTTCTTGAAATACTCTGGAAGTTCTTCGAGCGCCTGAACGACAAGGTCTTCAAAATCTTCTCTTCTCATCAAGTAAAAAGGTAGATTCAGAAAAATCTCAATATGACAACTTCTGTAATGAATAAAATTAATACTAACCAGAGAATCGGTCGAGTCAGTTCACTAAAGGCTTCTTTCAATATAGATTCCTGGAAAGTCTTTGCCTCACTGATTTTCTTCCGTTTTAGATTCGATTCTTCAGGGTCTATGTTTACCGCGAAGGAGGCTAATAATCTATCTTCTGTTTTTAAATTGTAAACACCAGGTGAATCTGTGGTCTTAAAACTCACAATCAATTTCCCAGAAGATACTCTGGGCAGTAGCTCTATTCTCTCATCTGTTGGTGTGAGACATGAAATTTTGTATGCTGTTTCTTCGCTTTCATAGTTAAACTTTTCATCTACTAACAGATTGAGTCCTGTTTTTTGTGTCTGTGTCAGATGATAGAAAATACGATGCATAAATGGAACAAAAATGGCTCTTTTGACAATGTTACTCACTCCAAATGATGATGTGAAAAGAATGCCACCCTTCCCTTCCAAAATTGCAGGCATCCCGTTTGAGTAAGATGCAAGGATTTTCGCCGAGCGAATACTAACAGGAAAGTAAGAATAGAACCTGGACAAAGAAAAATCTCCGAGCCTCTTCTCTTTAAATAGGTTGAATATTTTATGCTCAAAGGCGACCCTATCAATAGTTAAAAAATTTGAGCCCTCGAGTGTTACCATATCGCTAACCTTTGCACCAAAACCATTTTCTAAAATCTGCTGATTGTAAAAATCGACATCAGATTTATCACCTAAAAAAATCAGCACCTTTCCACCTTTATCTATGAAATTTTTAACAACTTTCAACTCATACGGCGTCAACCTTGATATATTTAATAGGGTAACTATCTTATATTTTTTCATATCAACCGCAAAAATTCCTTTCGGGGAGATCACTTTTACTTCAAACGGTGTCGGAATTTTAATAGAAGGTTTTAACGCTTTTTCAAGATACACCGATTCTTCAAAAGAATCGGTTATAACCAACACAGAGATTGATTGGGGAACAAAGAGAGTAAAATATCTTATGTCATCTGCTGCGAAAGCATCGTTTTCTATTGCTGCAAAACCAGAATGGAACCCTGCATTCTTCAATCTTATTTTGAATTTTGCCATTCCTTCCATATCAGGCTTGATGTTAATTTCCTGTACCCCTACTTTCCTTCCATCAAGATTCAGAACAATTTTCCTCTTTGTTTCAGTGTTGGAATAATTCTTTACATCCACACTGAAATTAACAGGTTCTTCTATGTTAAGTACTGTAGATTGAAACTCTATTCTACTTACTCCAATATTGTCTACAGGAATGCCAACTTCCCCAAAATGAATATTTTCGAACTCTGTTATCCCTTTGAAATTAATCTCCTGCATATCCGAAATGAAATAGATAACTCTATTGGGCTTTTTAGATTTGGCGAGCATTGCATTAGAATAAGAGAGCAAATCTTTTAGTTGAAATATTCTATAGGAGAGGGAAGCATCTTCTATTTCTTTATGCAATAATCTAAAATTATTTGTAAGGGGATACTCTGTACCATCTGAAAGGATGACCCCAGCCTCATCTTCTGCTTTTAAATGGGTGAGCAGTTCCTGTGCCTTCTTCTTGGCATCTTCAAACAGGATCTCTCCCCCAATCTTTACTCCCATACTTGGCGAATTATCAACTATTATGCACACAGCCACTGGTGGATGGACAAAAATAGACTTTCCAAATCCGAGCTTTGCCACAGGTCTGGCTAAAGCAAGGAATAAAAATCCACATATCGCTGTCCTCAGTATCAACAACAATATATTTCGCAGTTTCAACCACCGCTTTCTTTTCTGTTCGACAGGTTTCAGAAGGCGCAGGGACGAAAATTCTACCACAGGAAGTTTCTTCCTTCCAAAAAGATGTATTAGAATCGGTATAGCCATCGAAGCCAATCCTATAAGATAAATTGGATTTAAAAACTTCATTAAAAGTATCCTCTTAGTTCGATTGCAAACCTATGTTCAATGGCTTTCCCTTCTCTTTTTTCTCCAGAATAGTTGAGAAGAAATACGAGATAGTTATTTAGCATATAGTCCCCACCAACCCTCCATTCATAAGTTATGCCAACGGGTGCTGTAAGGGAGACATCGTATGGGATGAATTCTACATTCGAAGACCGTTTTGTCACTTTGATACTGCTCTTGAACCTTCCTTTCCCTTTTATCTTATAGACAACCTCTGGAGAGACAAACAGCGATTTTAGTTCGATCTCTCCTATCTGGGGATAGTAAAATGGCTGTCTTATTTTAGAAATCGTCCCACCTTGTTCCGATGAGATATCAATATTTGCTCGGGTATGGATTACCTCGAATCTTAAATTTCGTTCTCGCTCAAGTCTTTCCAGACCGTTCTCCGTTGAACTTTTTTCATCTTCACAGAGTTCTCCTTCCAAAATGAGGGTTATTTTCTTCAACTTTTTTGATTCAAACCTTACCGAACGCAGTTTTTCCATTTTAGCCTCATGTCTTCCTTCCGAGCGGTTATCTTCGATTTTCTCGTCTCTCTGTCTTATTCTCACTGAAAGAACTTTGTTCTTTGGAAAGAGAGTGAGAATATTTTCGAGAGAAATCTCCCCTTCTATTGTCGTCAGATCTTTTTGAAACTTTGTAAAGTTAAGGAGATATATTGATTTCTTATCTTTCTCTTTAGTATTCTCCTCAGCAGAAGCAAATGTTTCTAATTCTAAAATTGGCAACACTGAGAAGTTAGAAGAGAAGGATGTATTCAGATCAACTGTAGATACAGGGTCCCCGACCAAAACTATCTCTTTTATATAATCACCTTCTTCATCCCTGTAATATTCGCCTGTTTCAGGATTTTTTTTATAATCTCCCCTGCCCTCCTGTGTAGGTTTAAATATCTCTTTTGTCAATTTCTCCTCTTTGTTATTCACGGTATAGAATGCATCGAAACAAAACACATCTTTGAATGGCGTTGAGTTAAACTTGAATGAGGCGAGACTGTAGTCGAAATTCTCTCCAGGTTGTCCCTCCTCAAAGATTTTTTTTCTATAGGTATAATTTACTACAAGGGCTGAGGTAGAAGAAAACCTTAAATCCCCGTGAAAATTTCCGCCAATCTCTTTCGAAAGAGGAGACCATATATCCTGGAGAGTTTTGTCTTTCCTATATCTCATTCCTGTCTTTAAAAAAATCCCATCTCTGTTGAAAGAAGTGTTTCCTCCATACTCATCGTATTGTGTGCTATCTCTATCCTCGGTTTTATACGAAACGGACGGTTCAAATTTGTAGATTTTATAACCAATAGATCCTCCTTTCCTTGTCCTGAAGTTACTATTCCCCCCTTCTTTACCTAAAACATTTTCATACCACAGAGATAGATATGGGAAGCGGTGAGGAGAAATTTTAGTAGCCACCGTTTTGGTTTCTGACTGTGAATTTTCGTATCTCAATATTCCATAGCCTCCATTTATCCCAATGAAAGACAAAGGGTTATATCCGCCATAAATTTCTGTGATATTCTGTGCAGAAGTCTTCTCTTTTGTATTCCATTTATCTTCAAAATTGACGGACGATTTCCTGCCGGGTGGAGTAAAGTTCTTGTCAACATTTTTATGATATCCTGAAAGTGATAGTTTACCAAAGTAGGGTATGTGGAAGTCTTTAAAATCGAACCCAGATGTATATCCGAACGATTTATTGTCACCATCATCTATTTTTGAAAAGGTGTTCAAATCCTCATCGGAAATGGCGTATTCAAGATTTATTTTTAGAGGCTCAACTGGATGTGACTGGAGATGGAAATCATAAAAAGAATAGGAATGAGGCAGAGGTAGTTTCACCTTTGCTACATAACTCCCGTTTCCCTCTCCACGGTAAAGATAATTATTTACACTATTGTCATATGCATAATCACCCTTTCCTTCTCCAATGTATGTAAAAGCCACACGATAGTCTCCTCCATTTTTCCCCACATACTCATAGTAGTCGTCAACTCGTCTATAGTCACCATTCCCTTCCCCGACGAATTCTCCTCCATCCACCCATGCAGAGAGTGTATCATCTCCTATATTTGATAAATATCTTTTTCTCTCATCAGAAAAACTTGTTCGCAGTGGATTACCTGAATCATCGCTTTCTGTCAAGATTGTGGCACCAAATGACAACTTCTTATCCAATAGGAATGTTTTACATAAACCAGCGTAGAGATTTCGCTTAAAGTCTTCATCCGAATATTGAAAATCCACGACTATTTTAGACTCTGAGGTAATCGGTTTTTTAGCAGTGAAAGTTATACTACCCATTGAATAGTCAATCGTATAATCGTTTATCTCGCCTCTTTTCAAAAGTTCTCCGTCAAACCACACCTTTTCAGAACCTGCTACTATAGCACAGCCTTCTCCCTCTTCTGTTTTCAATTCGTAAGGACCCTGTCTATTGTCCTCTCCATTAAATCTGTTCGTTGCAAACCTGCCTTTGGTAACTGCGCCTGCCAATACAAACTCCCCATAAGGCAGGTTAGCGTTCCCTGTTGCCCCTTCCAATTTTCTGTTCACAGACCCAAACTCTCCATTCTTTATTGAAAGGTCATAATCTCCTAATTTACATCCCAGTGACTTTGATTTGATTTCTATGTAGACATCATCCAGCTCAGAAAGTTCTTCAGTAGTTCCTTCCACATCCAATGGACTACTTTCATCCGACAATACACCTGTGACCTCCACACCCGAAACCTCGCCTGCAAGATTTACATGAAGCGACTGGTTCAAAGCCATATCCTGTTTTGAACCAAATGAAACAGAAAAGGTTTTACATCCATTTACAAACAGTTGAGCGTCGTCTGGTGGGCTATATACATCCACACTATTTTTCTCTTCCACGCTTTTTTCGAGAGCGGTCCCGATTATTCTTTTATGATAGTATTCTCTACTGATATTGAATGGGAAGATTTTGTATCTCAATTTTGCAGTAGTGTTCAGTTCTTCTTGAAAGAGCACATATCCGAAATCATAATTTATTTCATATTCTTCTGTTCTCAATTTAATACTGTCAACCCATATCTCCTCCGAGCCCTCAACTATAAAGAAGTGTGGAAGTTGATATGGTCCAACTATCCCCCTACCAGAAATCTCTACCTCTTTTTCGGCAAGGCTATAACTTTCCAGAAAAAGAGCACAAAATAAAAAAACTGCTACCATCATGTAAAGATTAACAAAAAAATGAACTTATGTCAAGTCAGGGAAATCACTATTTTATGCTAAAAAGATCTCGGAGGGGATCCTGTGGATACTTGTTCTTTACTTACTCGGTTTAATTCAATCTTATCGGCATCAAGAGGTAGAGGAGTTCTTCGTTCTCTTTCTGTTTCGTCGAAATCATTGTACCAGCTTTATCAGAACTTTTTAGTTGGCAAACTACATCATCACCCTCAATACATTTTAGCACGCCTAAAAGATAATTAGCATTGTATCCAATCTCCAGCTCTTCACCTTTATAACTGCAGACGACTTCATCCGATGCCTCTCCAGATTCAGTGGAGGAAGAGAATAATTTAATGAGATTTTCTTTTAGAGAAAGTTTTATAAGGTGTGTATGTATATCTGAAAAGAGAGAGACCCTGCGTATTGCTGAAATGAATTTATCCTTGTTGACTTTTATTATCTTATCATTATCTTTGGGGATAACAGTATTGTAATCTGGATAAGCAGCATCTATCAATCTCGATATTACCACTGTATTATTGAAATAAAATCCTATCCTTCCCTCTTCAAATCTTACATCAATTTCAATCTCTGGTGAAATCAATCTGGTGAGTAAGTTAAGAACTTTGGGGGGAATTATAACTTCCCTCTTTTCTCTTTTGGGCATATTCAGTTTTCGCAGGAAAGCCAATCTATGTCCATCTGTTGTAACAACCGTCATCTCCTCTCCGGACATTTGCCACAGAAGTCCACATAGAGCAGGTCTCGTCTCATCAGTAGAAATTGCAAAAGAAGTCTTGTTTATCAAACGCAAGAGTGTAGCTCCATCGATTTTTATTACAGATGCTTCGCCCAATTCTGGAACATCAGGATACTCCTCTTTGTTAATACCCGTCAGCCTGAAAAAACTTTTTTCGCATTCGATAGCAATTACATCTTCATCTACCCTCATATAAATTGGAACCTCAGGAAGCTCTCTTATTATATCAACAAATTTTCTTGCTGGAACAGTGATAGACCCTTCTTCCTTTACTTCAGTCTGAATGAAAGATGAAAAGAAAATATCGAGGTCTGTAGCTGCAAATTTCAATTGGTTCTTCTGTGCTTCGATAAGAAAATTTTGAAGAATTGGAAGGGTAGTTCGTGGAGGTATTATGTTCAAAACGGATTGTAAAATGTCTGAAACTTCTTCTTTTTTAATTACGAGTCTCATTTCTTCTCCTTTCTTTGTTATTCACATATAGATACTTATACTATATAACTTATACTTATAGTAGATGTAGTAGGGGGATTGAAAAAGTGGATAAGAAGCGCGTTCTAATGTATGGAGTGAGATATGACTCCACTCTCTTTGTGGATAAACTGTTAAGAAAAACTCACTTATCCACATAACAGTAATTTTCCCCCATTAATACCAATGCTATTCACCACTTATCCACATAACGAATTTGTAATCCTTTCGATTATCTCATTCAAATTTCCGTCTTTTCTTGTCAATCTCTCAATCTTCTCATATGCGTGAATGATAGTAGTATGATCTTTACCTCCAAATTTTGCACCTATCTCCTTGAGTGACTGATTAGTCAATTCTCTCGCAAGATACATTGCCAATTGTCGTGGCAGCACGACCGAAGCACTCCTTCTTTTTCCTCTTATAGCATCTTCCGATAAATTATAATATAGAGATACGCTCTTTACAATATCGTCTATCGTTACGCGCTTTTGTGTTCCTATAATATCCTTGAGAACATTCTTGGATAGCTCTAAATCCACATCTACATTATCACAGGAAGCGCATGCAAGTAACCTGATCAAACATCCTTCAAGTTCTCTAACATTTGATTTGACATTACTGGCGATATAGAAAATCACATCATCAGGAATAAGAATATCATCGAGTTCAGCCTTTTTTCTCAATATTGCTATTCTGGTCTCTAAATTTGGAGGCTGGAGGTCAACCACCAATCCCCATTGAAATCTTGAAATTAACCTATCTTCTAAATCTGGTATCTCCTTCGGGGCTCTATCAGATGTTACAACTATCTGTTTCCCTCCATTATGAAGAGAGTTGAATGTATGAAATATCTCTTCCTGTAAACCTTCTTTATTTGTAAGAAAATGAATATCATCTATGAGCAACACATCTCTCTTCCTATATTTATCTTTGAACTCTATAGTAGTTCTGTTCTTGATCGCTGATATCATCTCGTTCATAAAATTTTCTGTTGGAACATAATATACCTTATAAGAAGGTCGTCTCTTTTTTACATAATTACCTATCGCCTGCATGAGATGTGTTTTACCAAGTCCGACACCTCCGTAGATGAATAATGGGTTATAAACCTTCGAAGGGGCATCGGATACTGCCTTCGCTGCTGCATGGGCAAACTTGTTACTTTCTCCGATAACAAAAGTTTCAAAAGTATATCTTTTATGAAGATTACACTCATTCTCATAGAACTCTTCATCCCGCTCGCTCACCTTTTCTTTATCTTCTTTTGGTATGAACTTTACTTTCAAATCTGTGCCAAAGACATTCTGCAGGGCATCTCTGATAGCAGGCATATACTTGCCCTGAATGAAATCAGCAAAGAAAGCAGAGGGAACTTTTACAGAGAGTAGATTATTCTCAATATGCACTGCCTCAGTTTTTGACAGCCAGTTCACATAGAGATGCTCATCTATATTATCTCTGATATAAAGCAGAGCCTTTTGCCATGTATCGTTTAATGTCATCTCACCCTTCCATACCGATCCACACGGACAAACTATTCACACACTAAGTGCCGATAGTTCAACGACAAACAAAGGTGCTCCTCAACTTATCCACAGAGTTATCCACACTCCACATCTTCCGTAACTCGTTGATAATCAAAGAGGAAATCAAAAACTGAGGGGAAATACGCTTAATTATCCACATAAGAAAACCATCGAAGATTTCGGGTGAAAAGAGAACCTTATCGAATCCAATTCTAACATAATTAAAATTTTTTGTCAAGAAAAAAAGTTCAAAATCGAGAAAAAAACCTTGATTTTTATTTTTTTTTTAGTAAAATCTAATGAGATGTTAATTAGAAAATATATTTTAAAGGAACATATTGTTCCTTTTGTAATTGGATTATCTCTTCTCACTTTGATTTTGATATTGGACAGGATTTTTGATCTTGTAGACCTCATAATTGGTAAGGGGCTTGGTATCAAGATAGTATTAGAGGTTTTGGTGCTGAGTCTTCCATTCATAGTTGCGTTAACTATTCCAATGGCGGTATTGGTCGGAGTAGTGATTGCTTTCGGAAGACTTTCGGAGGACAATGAACTACTTGCTTTAAAATCAAATGGAGTCAGTTTTATCTTCTGTTTAATTCCAGTGCTCGTCGCTGCTGCAGTAGTATGTTTAGGTATGATATATTTCAACAACTACATCCTTCCCGAATCGAATCATCTTGTAAAAAATCTAATGATAAACATTTCAGAAAAACGTCCAACAGTAAAAATAAGGGAGAACATATTTATACCTGATTTTAAAGGTTATAAAGTGTATATAAGAAGAAAGGATGAGAAGAAATCAAAAATAGAGGGCGTTACTATTTACGAACTAAAAAAGAAGGGAAAACCGAGATTGATTCTTGCTAAAAGAGGAAACATAGAATTTTCTGCTGGCAAGAAAATTTTCACCATTATTCTTGAAGATGGAGAAATACACGATGTGGATGAAAAAAATCCGGAGCGAAGCATCTCAATGAAATTCAAACGTCATACTATAAATATACCATTAGATACTGAACTGGTGAGAAAACAGAGGGAATACCGGAGTGATAGGGAGTTGAGTGCAGGGGCAATGAGAAAGAAAGTCGAATACTTGAAGAAAGAATTGAAAAGAGAAAAAGAAAGACTAAAAAATGCGAGTAGCCCACAGGAACGAACAAATATTGAGAAACTCATAAATCTTAAATTGCGTCAGATAAGCAAATATATGGTGGAAATTCACAAAAAAATTTCTATACCTTTTGCGTGTATCATCTTTGTACTCTTAGGTGCACCTATTGGAATGATGGTAGGAAAAGGAGGAATAGGTATAGGTTTTGGGGTCAGTGTGGGTTTCTTTTTATTATACTATCTATTTTTAGTTAGTGGTGAAGAACTTGCAGACCGCGGGCTGCTCTCTCCATTCTGGGCGATGTGGCTTCCAAATGTTGTGATGGGTGCAATTGGAGTATACCTGACATACCTTGTAAATAAAGACAAAAATATAGAGCCATTAGTTGAGAGACTTCATTCCCTGTTGAGGAGAATATTAAGAAAATGAGTCTACTTGATAGATATATTGTATCCGACTTTTTAAAATTTCTGTTTTTAAGTTTATTGGCAATTGTAATTATATTTGTTGTGGTAGACCTGTTTGAAGATCTGGACAAGTTCATAGACAGAAAAGTGAGTGTTATGAGTGTGGTAGAATTTTATCTGTATGAGATCCCGAATATAGTGATATTGATAACACCTGTAGCACTCATAGTATCCTGTTTTCTCTCTTTGGGGACACTTTCACGGCACAACGAACTGCTTGCTATGCGTTCAAGCGGTGTATCACTTTTCAGAATTCTCATTCCCCTGTTTATAATTGGCATCGTAGTCAGTGCTGGAGTTTTAATAATGGATGAACTCCTCATTCCATATACCAATCAAAAAAAACAAACTGTAAAAAGAGTAAAGATAGACAAAAAGCCGAAAATAAATTATGAAAGAAGGTGGAATTTATATTACGCAGGTGAAGGGAATAGGTTCTACTTTATAGGTTTCTTTGATGCAAGAAAGAAGATCGTCAGGGATATTATGATTTCAGAATATACAGCTGACTGGAAACTCTCGCAAAGATTGGATGCAAAGAACGGTTACTGGTCAGATAGTGTATGGTGTTTCAGGGATGCTGTTGTCACAAAGTTTACACCAGGAGGAGAGCAAGTGTCAGAACATTTCAAAGAGTTGAAGATGCCTCAGATAAAAGAAGTTCCCGAAGACTTTTCCAAACCTCAGAAATTTCCTGAGGGAATGAATTTTCTTGAATTGAAAAAATATTCGATGAGATTAAAAAGGAGTGGAGGGAATTATATTAAATATTTAGTAGAACTACATTACAAACTATCATTTCCATTCACGAGTTTTATAATCATCTTATTTGGTGCACCTTTGGCGGCAAATTTAAGGAAGACAGGATTTGCTATAAGTTTTACGGCGAGTCTGACTATATGCTTTGTATACTGGGGTGTGATACAGATATTTCGATCTTTTGGACAGAATGGGGTTTTGCCTCCCAGTATATCTTTGTGGATTCCAAACATAATATTCTTATCCGGTGGGATTTACTTATTATACACAACAGCAAAGAAATAGCCGACGACCCGATTTGAACGGGTGACCTGCGGTTTACGAAACCGCTGCTCTACCACTGAGCTACGCCGGCATCTTTTGGATTTTACCATCCCACTAATTTTTGTCAAGAAAAAAAGAAAACCGCAGAAGCGCAGAATTCACAAAGAAAAGGCAGAATAAGAAAACAATTGAAAAATCTCTGTGTTTCTTCTGTAATCTCAGTGAATTCCCGTACGGGTCTGCAACCGTGTATTTTTCTCTTGACAAAGTATGAAGAAATTGCAATAATAGATTAAAAGCGGGAGTAGCTCAGTGGTAGAGCACCACCTTGCCAAGGTGGGAGTCGTGGGTTCAAATCCCATCTCCCGCTCTTTGTCCCCACCCATCCAAAGGGATATGTAAGCCATTTTAAAAATAGGGACATAGATAAGAACTGGGTAGAGTAGTGTCGGATGTTATCGTGAGTTTGGGCCCGGAAGGACTTGAACCTCCGACCAACTGATTATGAGTCAGCCGCTCTACCAACTGAGCTACGGGCCCCTGCTATTTTTAGTAATAGAATAAAAAATTTACATTTTGTCAAGAAAAAAATCAACCACATTGAATCTCTTTGTATACTATCTGATGTCTCCCATGCGGGTCTGAGACTGTGCCTCTATGGTTTAGAGTTTCTTATAGGTCAAGAAAAAAGTTGACACCCTCCTAAAAATCTTGTATATTTAAAGAATGAAAGACACCCTTTATGACCCGCTCGAGCTTTCAAAGAAGATGCAAGATATAGTAGTTAAAGGAAGCGAGAGGAAATACTATCGTATTCCAAGAGGAGGAATGTGGTATGGGGGTATTGCAACTGGTGACTGTTGCGGTTGTAACCTGCGATGCATTTTTTGCTGGAGTAATGCACCGAGAGACCACCCCGACAGTATTGGAAAATTTTATTCACCAGAGGATATATTTTTTAAAATTACATCCTGTGCGAAGAAGCATAATTATCGCTTATTAAGAGTCAGCGGGAATGAACCCACCTTGAGCAAAGAACATCTATTAAAACTTTTGGAACTCGTTGAAAGGACAGAATACCTATTCATATTAGAGACTAACGGAATTTTAATTGATAACAAATTCGCCCGTAGCCTTACAGGATTCAAATCGCTTGAAGTAAGGGTGGCTTTGAAGGGTACTACGCCAGAAGAGTTTTCGCTTTTAACAGGTGCCGTTCCTGATGGTTTTGAACTTCAGATCGAAGCACTGAAAAATCTTGCGAACAATGGGGTAAAAGCTTTCCCTGCTGTGATGTTATCATTTTCCTCAAAAGAAAATTTTATCAAATTAAGGACAAGACTGAGAAAAATCTCCCCTGCATTTGAGAAAAGTATTGATGATGAATATGTCATTTTATACCCTCATGTGAAGGAGAGATTAGAGAAGGCAGATATTAAACCTTCAATCGCATATAGTTCAGGAAGATGATATGAAGGTAAATTCAGAAACCACGAGACAGCCCCGTCTTACAGTTGACATCATAATCGAATATGGAGATGGGATAATTCTCATAAAAAGAAAGAACCCCCCTTATGGATGGGCAATCCCTGGCGGATTCGTGGATTACGGCGAAACCGTAGAAGAATCTGCAAAAAGAGAAGCGAAGGAGGAAACATCTTCAGATATTGAAAAATTAAGACAGTTCAGAGTCTATTCAGATCCGAACAGAGACCCACGTGGTCACACCGTTTCGATCGTTTTCACAGCAAGGGCAACGGGAACACCTAAAGCCTCTGACGATGCCAAAGAATTGGGAGTATTCAAAAAAGATAACCTCCCAGCAGAGATAGCCTTCGACCATCGAAAGATTTTAAACGATTATTTTCAAGAAAAATAACACGGAGCACCACGGATGCTGACACGGATAAACACAGACTAAAACATAGGAGAAAAGGAGAAAATGGGAGATGGAGAGGGATAAATCAGAGTTAATCTGTGTCTAAGAAGATGCTCTATTTATTTAATAATGCTACTGCTACAGCATATTCTTTTATATGAGAAAGGCTCAAGGTAATTTTTTTCGAGCCTACAATTTTTTTAACCCTTCCTCTCAGTTTCGCAACAGGTGCATGATGTCCATCATCAATTATCTCCATATCTTTCCATCTTATGCCTGAAGATTTGCCCGTTCCAATTGCCTTCAGTATCGCTTCCTTGCATGCGAACCTCGCAGCATAAGATTCATACCTATCTTTCCTCTTCTCGCAGAAACTTATTTCACCTTCTGTAAATACTCTGGCTAAAAATCTCTGTCCAAATTTTTTTTCTGTGGCCTCGATTCTCGCTACCTCAATAATATCAATTCCTATTGAGAACATCCTCGGGGACTATATCTAAAAGTTCTATTATATCATCTATATCATAGTCAGCACCTGAGTGAACTGTTTCAAATGTATCACCATAACGAGTAAATACTGTAACCATTCCAATCGCTTTTGCACCTATTATATCTCTTTCTGGCCAATCACCGACCATTATGGTCTCTTCTGGTTTGATTCCAAGAAGTTCAATGACTTTATTGAACGGTTCTTTGGAAGGTTTTTTTACTCCACTATCGTCAAAGGTGACAACCACATGGAAGATATGCTGCAGTCCTAATTCGCACAATCTGAGCCATACCTGTGCTCTAGGTGCGTCTGAAACTACAGCGAGTTTCAACCCCCTTTTTGTCAACTCCATCAGTGTGAAGTTTACATGTGGATATAAAACCATAGATGCGCTTTTCGCCTTTCTATAACCCACAATTCCAGCCGCATGAATCCTGTAGTCTATCTCTCCAAATTCCTCTTTTAGAAATCTATCAAACACTTTCTGATCTTCTATCCCTTCCTTGTCATAAATTTTGAATATCTTTTCTTTTGCGGTTTTGGAGTCGAGTTTGAGACCAGCATCTATCATAGCATCTACTGCTGCACCGATAGCATTTTCTTTCATCTTCATAAAATCTATCAGAGTATTGTCCAGATCGAATACCACTGCTTTTATCATAGACGAAGTGTTGTGAGATAGAACTTAATGTGCTCCCTGTCCTTTAAGAACAACAGGGATGGTTTTAAATAATACCTTAAAATCGAGCAGCAGAGATATGTTATTGATGTATATCAAATCGTATTCGAGTTTCTTTTTAACATCCTTCAGTAATGTATCATACTTGTGGTCTACTTGTGCCAAACCAGTAAGTCCGGGCTTCACTTTGAGGCGTTCCATATAATCGGGGAATCTTCTTTTTAATTTTCCAACAAAAAACGGTCTTTCAGGTCTTGGACCCACTATAGACATCTCGCCCTTCAGTATATTAAGAAACTGGGGTATCTCATCGAGTCGTGTTTTCCGTAATATTCTTCCTATAGGAATGACCCTGTTGTCATTTTTCTCTGCCCAGATAGGTCCGGTTTCATCTTCCGCTTCATGAACCATAGTTCTGAATTTATACAGGGTGAAAATCTTCCCATCCTTTCCGACCCTCTTTTGTTTATAAAAAACAGGTCCATTAGATGAAACCCTTATCAAAAAAGAAATTATTGCAATCAGTGGAGTAGATAGCATTAGAATTAGCAACGAAGAAAACATATCTATACTTCTTTTGGCGATCTTATATGTCTGAGTGATAGGAACCTTCACAAGCTGTATGAGCGGCGTCCCATTCAATTCCAAAAAATGTACCTTGTTCGTTATCATTTCATAAAGGTCAGGAACGAATAGAAAATCTACAGGAAGATTCTTACATCTGGATATGATTTTCGACACCTTATACTGTGAGTGTATTGGAAAGGTGATGAGAAGGGTGTCGATATTATTCTTTTCGATTATTTTATTTATCTCTCTTGCAGTACCAAGATAATTTGGGCCGTTGCTTCTCTTCTCTGAAATCTGTCCAATGAATTTAAATCCAATATCGTGTTTCTTTTTGATATTTTCACACAGGGATTTCGTCAAATCTCCATTACCAACGAGAGCTACTCTTTTTAAAAAATGTCCCCTTTTGAACATTGAAATTTTTATTTTCCACACAGTAAATCTTCCTATCGAAATTAAAATGAGCGAGAGGAAACAACCAAGCAAAAATACGAATCGAGAATATGCAAACGGTCTAAAAAAGAAAGTAACTGCAAGTATAATACAACTTCCTAAAAAAGAGCCTTTAAAAGCTCTGTAAATATCTTCTGATAGGGTATAAATTCTTTCAGTAGTATACAGATTGAAAAGATAGAATACAAATACCCAGACTGCGGAGACAATTACCGCACTCTGCATATAATAGACTATGGAAGGAACGAGTCGAGGTATATTCATCAATCCCGAATGGAATCGCACCCAGTATGCTATATAGAAAGAAAACAGAATTGCCAGGATATCACTTACTAAAAACGATAAAATGTATAAGATCTCTCCCTTTTTTCTCATTTTCTGATTAGTTTAGTTAATAAAAAGATTTTGTCAAGAGAAAAATGGGGTTAAAAAATCTGTGTTAATCTGTGGGTTTCTTTTTTCTTGACTTTGCAATCAATTTTTAATATTATTTCTGCTAATGGAAATTATCAAATTTATTGGTGTCTGGATTCTCTACGGTCTTTTCATCCTTATAGGGATCTTCGGTATCCTTTTTCTCATTCTGGCAGCATTTCGATCATTTAAAGGCATATCCAATGAGAGAAGGAACGAAATATTGGGTCTTTTTTTATTACTGCTCTCTGCACTTATTTTTTTAAGCCTTTTAACTTATGACCCGCTCGATTTTCCTGAACTTTCAAAGGTGCATAATCTCGGTGGATGGGCAGGTGCATTCGTCTCTCATTGGTTAATAACCTATCTTGGTATCGCCTCTTTTGTAGTTCCTGCGATTCTACTTCTATGGAGTATAAACAGATTCCGGAAGTTACCGTATCAGAGACCTTTTCAAATTACATTTATCCTAGCAAGCCTTTCAATTCTGTTCATCGCATTTCTTGCAACAACTAATCTTGAGTTCCCCCTCGAATATTCTGCTTCAGGAATAGTTGGACAAAAGCTGAGTCTTTGGGTGATTACTTACTTGGGTAAATTAGGTTTCTATATTTTGATGGTCTTTCTCGTATTGATTATTGTTACAGCAGGGGCAGAAGTGAGCGTTATTAGAATAATGAGAGCACCGCTTAAAATTCCCCTTGTTTTCAAAAAGCTACCAGAGAAAAAAGGTCCAAAGGCGAAAATCTCTAAGAGAGCAGTAAGAGAGAAATTCATTGAAACTGCTCGAGTTGAAGAAAAGACAGCAGAATCTGTGAAGCGTAAACCTGTAGTTCTAAAAGCTAATTATAGAGAAGCATTCCTTGCTCTACTCAAGTCTCCAGAAGAACGGAGGGAAACTGTATCAAAGGAAGAATTGAAAAAGAATGCTGCAATATTGGAAGAGAAATTTTCCAATTTTGACATTGAAGGCAAGGTTACAGATTTCTCCCCCGGGCCTGTGATAACCAGATACGGATATGAACCTGCACCAGGAATAAAGTTGAGTAGAATCGCTTCTTTATCAGATGACCTTGCTCTCGCAATGAAGGCAAATCGTATCAGAATTGTTGCGCCAATTCCAGGGAAATCCGTTGTTGGTATCGAGATACCTAATAGACGCAGATACAATGTTTATATAAAGGAGATGCTCACAGAAGATAAATATTTGAACTCACCTTCAAAACTACAGATAGCATTGGGCAAAGATATAGCAGGGAATCCAGATTCGGCAGACCTTTCCGTAATGCCCCATCTCTTGATAGCAGGAACTACTGGCTCAGGTAAATCTGTCTGTATAAATTCTATAATTACAAGCATACTATTCAGGGCAACAGAAGGTGAAGTGAGATTTATAATGATAGACCCAAAACGACTTGAACTTCCAGTTTATAATGGCATACCACATCTTCTAATGCCAGTGATAACAGAAGCTCAGGAGGCATTGGAAGTATTGAAAGAGGTAATCGAATGGATGGATAAGAGATACAGAAAATTTGCACAGGTAGGTGTGAGGGATTTAGAAGGATATAACGAAAGGATAGAGGATAAGAAACCTTATATAGTCGTAATAATTGATGAACTTGCAGATTTGATGATCCAGGCTCCATCCGAGATAGAAGAAAAATTGACAAGACTGGCACAGATGTCGAGGGCGGTCGGTATTCATCTGGTTCTTGCTACACAACGCCCTTCAGTTGATGTACTTACAGGACTCATAAAGGCAAATTTTCCTGCACGCATCGCATTTCAGGTGGCATCCAAGACAGATTCGAGAACCATCCTCGATATGAACGGTGCAGAAAAGCTACTCGGGAAGGGCGATATGCTCTTTCTACCCCCTGGTAGGGGTGAACCTGTGAGACTGCATGGGGCGTATATATCTACTTCTGAAGCAAGACAGATTTCAAATCTTTTGATAAATAGATACCTTTCTAATTTACTCGAAGAAAGATTTGGTCCTCCTGGAAATTTCGTGGAAAGGCTCATTGAGAGGAATCTTATAGATGCGCTCGCTGAAGAAGGGGCAGCCAAGGATGTGAAGCTCTCTGCCATCACAGAGATGCTGGAAGAAAATTATAGTATATCCACTGAAGAAGCGAGGGACTTCCTTGATGGATTCAATTACTATCGACAAATAGAAGAGGAGACACAACCCACAGGAGAAAAAATGGAAGGGAAAAAGGAGGAAGAGGAAGGAACGGTAGACGAATTATTCAAAGATGCGGCAAGATTAGTTGTGCGTCATAAACTGGCATCGGTATCACTCTTACAGAGAAGGCTAAAAATAGGATACGCAAGGGCAGGAAGGATAATAGACCAACTTGAGGCAGCAGGCATAGTAGGTCCATTTGAGGGGAGCAAAGCGAGGGATGTATTGGTGGATGAAGAAGAATTGGAGAACATATTGAAAACTCAGTAGACTGAACGTTGTGTTTCATGAAAGGCCTGGAAGTGAGGCTTGAACCCAGAGTTAGTAAATCAAAATCTCTGCCATCTAAATTGATAACATATACAATCCCTTTGACTGTGATCGGATTCAGCCTGATCTTCATACTCGTCAAATAGGTTGGAATAAATAACTTGTAAACGGGAGGCAAAATGGAACTGATAGATGTGATTAGAAACAGAAGAAGTGTCCGTTCCTACGAAAGTAAGCCTATACCAGAAGAGAAGTTGATGAGGGTGCTGGAAGCAGCCGGGTTGGCACCTTCAGCGGCTAACAGACAGCCATGGAAGTTCGTGGTGGTCAGGGAAGAGAGCAAGCGCAAAGCTCTGGCAGTCGCGGCTGCAAATCAATCTTTTGTAGGTGAGGCACCCGTAGTTATTGCTGCTGTTGCAACGAGTCCTCATCATGTGATGAGATGTGGTGTCCCCTCTTATGCGGTCGACCTCGCTATCGCAGTAGACCACATGACCCTCGCAGCAGCAGATGAGGGGTTGGGAAGTTGCTGGATAGGCGCGTTTGATCAGGGTGAAGTGAAGCGAATATTAAAGATACCAAAAAGCTATAAAATCGTTGCACTGCTTCCCGTAGGCTATCCAAAAGATAAACCATCTCCCAAATCCCGCAACCCCTTGCAAGAGATAATCTGCTGGGAGAGTTTTTAGTCGGAATTCCTAAAGGAGAGGTTTCATTGATA
>Ga0209978_10000224_pt1 | contig 19358 bp, 17 predicted proteins | sample BentaG_FD_182805 | JGI IMG/M metagenome (GOLD analysis project Ga0209978, IMG submission 182805) | Deep subsurface microbial communities from South Atlantic Ocean to uncover new lineages of life (NeLLi) - Benguela_00093 metaG (SPAdes)... | ecosystem: Environmental > Aquatic > Marine > Oceanic >... | reverse complement strand
AGATAGGCTATTACTTTGAGAAACTATAGCTTGCTTGCCCAAGTTTTGCTGTATTTCGCTTATTATGTCTGGAGGGATTTCACCACAAAAAAGCGTTTTTTGCTTAATTCGACGGCACAAAGCTTTAACCGTGGTTAGATTTTCTGCCTCCAGACATTGCCATTCATTATCTTCTTGCCGATAAAGGGCAGTGGCTATTTCCTCGCGACCAGCCTTATGAATAGGGCGCAGAGGCAGTCTAGTAAATGCAAAGGGATAGGCTTCAGTTTCTAATGTATTTACACCAAGCAAAGGAATATTTAAGGCAGAAGCCAAACCTTTAGCAGTGCCTATGCCTACACGAAGCCCATTAAAGCTTCCTGGGCCTTTAGCTACAATGATTGCGCCTACAGAGCCTAGCTCCACCTTAGCTTGTTGTAACAAGCAAACTAAATTCGGCAACAATTCTATTGTATGGTTTCGTGCTGTTTGCCAGGTTAGTGAAGCCAATACCTCACCTTTATGAGATAAAGCAACACTGGCGATACTGGATGAAGTATCTATAGCTAATTCCATATCAGACATCTAATTTCTAAACTTTAAACAAACCTTTCCGAAATGCAAAGAGTAAAAGTGATAGAGCAAAAGATAAAAGGTTTAGCATTTCGTATTCAGAGCCACAATTTCCTCTCTTTTTTGAGTTGTTTTATTATTTCATAGTAGTGCTCGCCTTGGGGTTTCAGACAAATAGATCGTCCTGTCTCGGAGGCAGAAATATAGTGTATGGTGATAAGCAGATTATCCCGGGGTACTATCTGCAGCCCATTCTCTGCCCATTCAACCACACAGACTCCGTCACTGTAAAAATACTCCTCCAGCCCCAGGGCGGCAATTTCTTCAATGTGATCCAGGCGATAGAAATCAATGTGGTATAAGGGAAGTCGGCCATGATACTCCCTAAGTATGACGAAAGAGGGACTGAAGGCATATTCTTTTACACCCAACCCGCGAGCGATGCCTTGGACAAGGCAAGTTTTGCCCGTTCCCAATTCACCTACGAGAAGGAAAACATCAGCTTTTTGAGCTATTTCCCCCAGGTAGCTTCCCAAAAGCTGAGTTTGTTCAGGGCTATGCGAATTTAACTTCAGGGACTCCATTCTCAAAGTGTTCCCAGCCCCCCTTTTTGTAGGGGATGATATTTCCCTTGCCATCCACTATGGTCACTCGTGTTGGTAGCTTTTTTTCTGTTATGTCACCGATTACAGTCACCGGGCAGTTCAGACATTGCTTAGTTCGGGAAATAGTGGCCTCATCAGCGGTAAAAATAAGCTCATAATCCTCTCCCCCAGATAAAGCCAGCTCCTGATAGTTAGAGAAATTTGATGTGACCACAGGATGTACTGGTACTTGTTCTATCTTTATCTTGGCGTTGACTTCGCTGGATTCACATATATGAGCAAGGTCGGCAGTAAGTCCATCACTTATATCTATAGCTGTTTTAACTCCTTGTTCGATTAAGATTTGCCCCTCTTTTACTCTTGGCAGGGGCTGAAGGTGAGCTCGTCTCATGATATTGCGTATTTCGGGATCTGGGATGGTTTTCCCCTTGAACATTTCTAGGCCAGCTGCCGATAATCCTAGTTGTCCCGTGACAGCTATTTGCTCACCAGAAGAAGCTGTCGACCTCTTAAGTATCGCTTTGCCTTTGGAGCAGCCTATGATTGTTACAGTGATGACTACATTGGGAGCGGCAGCTACATCACCTCCAATTATAGCCACCCCAAATTCCCTGGCCAGATGCATCATGCTGTTGGTAAACTTGGAAATGTCTTCCACATCTAGTTCACTAGGCAGTGCCAGAGAAAGCAAAGCGTATTTGGGAATACCGCCCATAGCAGCTATGTCGCTTAGGTTTACAGCCAGTGCTTTCCAGCCCAATTCCTCCCAGTTAATGATATCTAGGTCAAAGTGTATATCCTGGACTAGAGTATCTGTAGTAGCTAACTGGATGCGATTGTTACCTTGCCAAGCAGCCGCGTCATCACCAATGCCTACTAAAACTCCCTGCCATGGAGTGCGTCCGGGTTTTTCGTATCTAGCACTGATGGTACGTATGAGGTTAATCAGGCCAAATTCTCCCAGCTCAGATAGTTTCATTGGTGGAATTATAGCACTGGCTTTATTTAACATTCTAGCTGGTAGATATAGTAAGTAGCTAAAACATAGGCCTTGTTGCCATTTTATTCCCTGTGTTATAAAATTCTAGACATGCGTGATTATGAGTTGGTAGCCATAATTAGTCCCGAAGTTGATGAAGAGGGAGTATCTAAAATTATAGATAAGGTAACTCAGTCCATTGATAGTCGCGGTGGGGCCGTGGAAGAAGTAAAAAAATGGGGGAGAAGAAAGCTGGCTTACCCTATAAGGAAATTTATGGAGGCTGATTATGTTCTAGCTCGCTTTAAGTTAATGCCAAAATCGGTTAAGGAACTTGAAGGAGAAATTAGTGCTTCGGGGGACATTCTGCGATATCTTGTGGTAAAAGTTGGAGATTGATATGGCAAGCTTAAACAAAATAATGCTAATCGGCAACGTAGGTAGTGACCCTGAGATGCGGTACACGCCCAATGGAAAAGCAGTGACTTCTTTTCGCATGGCTACCAATTATCGTTATAGTGGTCCTGACGGGGAGCGAAAGGAAGAAACAGAATGGTTTAGAGTTAATGTTTGGGGCAAGCAGGCTGAAAGCTGTAATCAATTCTTATCCAAAGGGAAGCGAGTTTATGTTGAAGGGAGGTTACACTCTCGCAGTTGGGAAGGGCAAGATGGACAGATGCGTACTAGCCTTGAAGTGTCAGCAAACCGAGTAATTTTCCTCGACAAAGCGGCTTCGGTGTCCCTTCCTGAGGAAGGAGAGCTTGAGCCTGAAGATTTACCCTTTGACTAAAATAAAGGAGAAAAAGATTTGGCTAATACTGGAAGAGCTAATACTAGAAGAGTAAGAGGTACGAGGAACTTCATTACCAGGCCAGCAATTTGTCCCTTTTGTAAAGGACATATGAAAATTGACTATAAAGATGTTTCTATGTTATCTCGCTATATTTCCAATCAGGCTAAAATTGTGTCACGACGGAGGAGTAGAACCTGTGCTAAACATCAAAGAAGCTTAGCACAAGCTATAAAGAGAGCTCGTTATCTCGCTATGTTACCTTACGCGCCAACCCATATTTGGAAAACAGGAGGTGTCGGCCTATCCCGTTCGACAGTTTGAAGAAATGCCAAAGCGGACTTATCAACCGAAGAAAATTTCCCGGAGGCGCAGCTTAGGTTTTCGTGCTAGAATGGCCACTAGAGCTGGAAGAAGAGTGCTTAAAGCAAGGCGCCTTAAGGGGAGGTATAGGTTGACTCCAGTTTAACTCTATCCTGTGAAGGAGCCTCGATCTTTAACTAATAGAGCACAATATACTTTGGTTTATCGCCAAGGTAAAGTGTGGGTAACCAGTTTGCTAGTGATGAAGGCGATGCCCAATGGTTTAAGTCTAAGCCGATATGGGTTTGCCGTGACCAAAAAAGTAGGTAAGGCAGTACAGCGTAATCGCTTGAAGAGATTACTGAGGGAAATAATGAGGCTGCAATCGCTAAGACCGGGATGGGACATTGTCCTCATTGCTCGGCCTGCAGTAGTTAATACTGACTATCACCAGCTAGAACAGGCAGTAACCAAGCTTTTGGATCGGGCGAAATTGTTGGAAAACAAGAATGGCTCAATTGGCTCTGGGTTTAATTAAATTGTACCAGAACACTATATCGAAAGTTCTACCTAGTGTTTGTCGTTTCCAGCCTACATGCTCGCAGTATGCTGTTGAGGCAATTAAAAAATATGGTTTTGCTCGAGGTAGCTGGATGGCAGCCAAGAGGATAACGCGATGTAATCCCCTCACTGAAGGTGGCTACGACCCTGTTCACTAGTTATAAAATGAAGAAAGCAAAGATATTACTCCTCATTGTAATTGTCGTTTTGCCCTTGACACTGGTTTCTTGTTCTCCATGGGGAAGTCAGTCAGCGGGGGGATGGGCAGGAACTGCTATTCACGATGGCATCATTTATGCGGGCACCAAAGATGGCAGGGTGGTTGCCATAAATTCGTCGACTGAAAATCTGGAATGGGCTTATTCCATCGCACCAGTTACAGCACCTTCCGGCGGCTTATCCTGTGGCCAGACATCGGTCCCGACTGCCATATTTAGTACACCGGTTGTAGATAGAGATATAGTTTACATTGGCACCTATAGTGGACAGGTTCTGGCATTGAACATGTTGGCAAGAAGCCAGAATTTAACGTTTCCTCAGCGAGGGGATGGTGAATGGGAGTGGAACTGCCCCGATAATGCAAAAAGCAAGGCTATAGTAGCTGACCTGTTAGTAAGCGCGGACAGCATATATGTATGTAGTTCCAATGGCAGGGTGTATTCTCTGGATAAGGGATCTGGTGATGAGAATTGGAGGCAAGAAAATATTCCTCTTCTCTCCGAAAAGCTATGGACCTCCCCGGTAATTCAAGGTAATACTCTTTATGTCAGTACTTACGATGGTCATGTATATGCTTTATCGGTGGAAACAGGGGTGTCTATTGTAAACGGTATACCCGATTGGATTTTCGAATCAGAAGCAGGCTTTGCTTCTTCACCGATGATTTACGAAGACACTATATTTGTGGGTTCATTCGACCGCTATCTTTATGCTGTAAACGTAACAATAGGCAGTGATGAACCAATGTGGAAATTTCCCCGAGAAAAACCGGCCGATAACTGGTTCTGGGCGTCTCCTGTAATCAATGAGGGCATTGTTTATGCTGGTTGTCTGGATGGTACAGTTTATGCTATTGAGGCAAAAACAGGAGAAAAATTATGGGAATTTGACGCTGGAGATCCCATAGTTACTTCACCTGTTTTAATGGATAATCTGCTAATAGTAATTAATGAATCAGGCACTGTATATGTTTTTGACCTCGATGCCGAGCTTGGAGGTGAGGCAGCGCCATTGAAAACTATCTCAATTGGTGCTGATGTAAGAAGTTCCTTCTGTGCCCAGGAAAGTCTAGTGTATATTCGAGGTGAGGATAACTGGATATATGCTGTAGATATTGATGCGGGTGGGGTAATTTGGAAAATCGATTTAAATATCGAAGAGTAAAGGTCACATCTCATGGCAGTATGGTATTTAATTATAGCTAACCCGGTACTTAATGTACTGGTTGCGTTGACCCATATTCTAGGTGGCAGCTTTGGGTGGGCAATCATTGCCCTTACGGTCATCGTTCGTTTGCTCTCTTGGCCTCTTACCAAGCGACAACTCAACTCCACGAAAGCCATGCAGGAGATGCAGCCGAAGATTCAAGAATTGCAGAAGAAATACGGTAAAAATCAGCAGAAGCTTCAGCAAGAAATGATGAAGCTCTATAAAGAAGCCGGGATTAACCCACTGGGCTGTATATGGCCTATGCTGGTTCAACTCCCTATATGGATTGCTCTATATCAGGCCATTATGAGCGCTCTAGCTACCACTCCTGAGAGCTTGCTCGGTTTAGCTCAGCGACTTTATTCTTGGGACATAGTGAATCAAGCGATTCCATTGAGCAGTAAGTTTTTATGGCTCGATTTAGGGCAACCGGACCCATATTTCATTTTAGCTATCATAGTTGGTGGCACAATGTGGGTACAGCAGAAGATGACCACTGCACCGACCGTTGACCCAAGGCAGCAGTCCACAAGCAGGATGATGACAGTGCTGATGCCTCTCATGTTTGGCTTCCTTACCCTGATGTTCCCCAGTGGCTTGGCCCTATACTGGGCAGTTTCCAATATAATTGGTATTGTAACCCAATATTTCGTCACTGGTGGCTGGGGTTACCTCAAACTCCGTTCTCCGTCCCAGTAAAAATAGTGAAGAGAAAATGAACTAGCATTGTAGAGACGAACGCAAATTGTGCTCGTAATAAAGAAATTTGCTGAAGGGAAATCGTAATATGGAAGGGATTGAGATAGCAGCTGCGACAGTAGAACAGGCAATAGAGAAGGCAGAGGCGCAGTTAGGGCTGAGCCGGGACCAATTTGAGGTTGAGGTTGTTAGAGAGGAAAAGTCGGGTATTTTAGGAACAGGAGGCGAGGAGGCTTTAATCAAGGTGAATACAGTAACTCTGACGGAAAAGGATGCGGTCAAGGTGGTCACAGAAATTTTAGATACGTTGCTTGGATTACTAGGTGTAACAGGCGAGGTTGAAGTACTATCCGATGAGATACCTCTAGATTTGGATATCAAAGGTGACGATTTGGGTATATTGATTGGTCGGCGAGGTCAAACGCTAGCTTCCTTGGAATATATCACCAAGCTCATGGTAGTTGGACGGTTAAAGGCCTGGATACCATTAACAATTGACGTTGCCGGATACAAAAAACGCCGTCGTGATTCCTTGCAAAGATTGGCCTTATATCTAGCTGAGCAGGTGAAATCAAGATGCAGTGCCATAACAATGGAGCCGATGCCTGCCGACGAACGCCGCATTGTACATTTAACTTTAGCTGATAATCCCGATGTAACAACTCAGAGCATGGGTGAGGGTGAAAGCAGGAAGGTGGTCATTTCACTGAGACTGGGTTAGCCATGTTCCGGGAAGTAAGCACCAAGATTAACTTTCTCCAACTGGAAGAAAATATCCTTCGCTTCTGGAAAGAGCAGGAAATTTTCAACAAGAGCATCGAGATAAGAGAAAAGGGGCCGCATTATGCCTTTTATGAAGGCCCACCCACAGCCAATGGTAGGCCGGGAGTTCATCATGTACTGTCTCGCCTATATAAGGACGTCGTTTGTCGGTACAAGGCGATGAAGGGTTATCATGTACCACGAAAGGCAGGGTGGGATACCCACGGCTTACCCGTTGAGTTGGAGGTGGAAAACTCTCTTGCCCTCACCAGTAAGACTCAAATTGAGGAATACGGAGTGGCTCGATTCAATGACCATTGTCGCCAAAGCGCCTTCAAATATATTAAGGAATGGGAAGCTATGACTGAGCGCATTGGCTACTGGCTAGACATGGAGCATCCTTACGTAACCTTAGACAATAGCTATATTGAGTCTTGCTGGTGGATAATTAAACAGCTATGGGACAAGGGCTTAATTTATCAGGGTTATAAAGTAACGCCGCATTGCCCTAGATGTGGCACATCCCTTAGCTCTCATGAGGTAGCTTTGGGTTATGATGAGGCGGATGACCCGTCGGTCTGGGTAAAGTTCAAACTCGACCTGGCACAACCTGGGGGTAGTGAAACTGCCCGCTCACTTCTCTCCTCAACCTTGCCTGCTTATCTTCTTGCCTGGACTACCACACCCTGGACGCTACCAGGCAATACAGCTTTAGCGGTGGCCCCTAATGCTGAATATGTAGTAGTGGAGTCAAATAAAGAGTATCTTATTCTAGCCTCGGCTTTGCTTAGTGCGGTGGGGCTAGATAGCTATAAGGTGGTGGAGAAGGTAATCGGGGAAGATTTGGTTGGAGTGCATTATGAACCCTTATATAGCAATATTGACATTCGTTACGTCAGGGAAGATAAGAAAGCTTATCGAGTCATAGGAGGCGATTTCGTGTCTATGGAGGATGGCACGGGAATTGTCCATATTGCACCTGCATATGGTGAGATAGACTTTGAAGTAGGCGAGAGGGAGGGTCTGCCTCTAGTCCATACGGTGGAGTTGAATGGGGTGGTAACGACTGATCTAGTGACAGGTTTTACACCTAAAGCACGGGAATATATTCAGAAAAGTGAAGTCCCGGTGATTCTTGGACCAGCACGAAGGAAGGTGGATTTACCTGGTGCAGGCAAGTTTGTCAAAGATGCCGATAAAGACATTCTTGATGACTTAAATTCTCGTGGACTGCTCCTTCGCAGTGAGAGGATTAGCCATACCTACCCTTTCTGCTGGAGGTGTGAAACACCGTTACTCTATTATGCCAAGCAGACCTGGTACATCAGAACGACCGCAACAAAAAAGAGGCTTATCGATGGCAATGCCGAAATAAACTGGTACCCTGATTATATTAAGCATGGACGGTTTGGTGACTGGCTGGAGAACAATGTCGATTGGGCCTTTTCCAGGGAGAGGTATTGGGGGACTCCGCTCAATATTTGGCGATGTGAAGTTTGTAGCACCCCTGAGCTTCCTACTTATCAATGTGTTGGCGGTCTGGATGAATTAAGAGCGCAGTCAAGTCTCAGTGACTTAACCACGCCTTTGGATTTACATCGTCCTTATATGGATGAAATTACCTTCGCCTGTCCTAAATGTGGTGGCAGGATGCAGCGTGTTTCCGAGGTAATTGATAGTTGGTTTGACTCCGGAGCTATGTTCGTGGCTCAGTGGCATTATCCCTTCGAGGATGAAGATAAGCTTAAGCAGAATTTTCCCGCTGATTTTATTTGCGAGGCTGTGGACCAGACGAGGGGCTGGTTTTACAGCTTACATGCTATATCTACTCTGCTTTTCGATCGTCCTTGCTTTAAGAATGTCATCTGCTTAGGGCACGTTGTCGATGCTCAGGGTGAGAAAATGAGTAAGTCCAAGGGCAATGTAATTGATCCCTGGGCTGTGATTAATAATTATGGTGCAGATGCCCTAAGGTGGTATATGCTGGTTTCTACTACAGGAGAAGATACCCATCGTTTCTCTACTAAGATGCTTGAAGAGACGATACGCAAATTTTTCCTTACTTTGTGGAATACTTATTTCTTTTTTACTCTTTATGCCAATATCGATTGCTTTGTTCCTCAGCCATTGACGGCTGACAGCGATCAGCCAAAAGCTTTCACAGAGCTAGATGATTGGATTAGTTCAGAACTTAATCGGCTCGTAAGCGAGGTTTCCAAATCAATGGACAGCTACAATCCTACTTCTGCGACACGGAGGATCGAGGCGTTTGTAGATAATCTCTCCAACTGGTATGTGAGAAGAAACCGCCGCCGGTTCTGGAAAAGCGAAAACGATGCCGATAAATTGGCTGCATATACTACGCTGCATCAATGCCTAGTGACTTTAGCCCAACTGCTGGCTCCCTTTGTGCCCTTTATTGCTGAAGAGCTTTATCAAAATTTGTTTCGCTCTGTTAATCCTGAAGCTAGAGAAAGCGTTCATCTAACTGATTTCCCCATAGCGGATGAGGCTAAAATCAATGACAAGCTAAATAGCGAGGTTGAGCTAGCCATGAAAATATCCAGCTTGGGCAGGGCGGCACGGGCTAAGGCGGGGATTAAAGTACGCCAGCCATTGGATAGAGCCCTGGTCGGGGTAGAGACCGAAGGGGAAAAGAAAGCTTTGAAAAACTTATCTACTGAGGTAATGGAGGAGATAAATGTCAAGCAACTCGTCATATTGAGTAGAGCAAAGGAACAAGAGGAATTTCCTTCAAACATGACTGATTACAGCTTGACAAACGACGCCAAATATTGGGTAGCTATGAGTACTGCATTGACCCCTCAGCTAATTGCCGAGGGGCTAAGTAGAGAACTTGTGCGTCATCTTCAAAATATGCGTCGCAATGCTATGTTTGATATCACAGACCATATCATTACCTATTATCAGACAAAAGAACCAAGCATCAAGCAAGTAATAAATACTTTTGCCGACTATATTAAACAGGAGACCTTATCGCGGGAGCTTATTGATGGTTTGCCTCCTGACGGGGCTTATAGTGAGAAACATCGTATCTCTGATAGTGAGGTCTCTTTGGCGATCAAAAAGATAAATCCAAAACAGGCAGGTCTTGGTTACTGAATTCGGGATTTGCATTAAAAAAGCTTATCCTAGGAAGTTGGGTATTCTACCAGTAGCGCTGAGGTTATTTCAGTATCTTCGCCTCGAACAAAGGCTATCTCTACGTCTTCGCCAATTTCGCTAGCTCGGATAGCTTGGACGAGGTCGGCAATATCGCTTACTTCCTGGCCCCCAAAGTGGATGATGATGTCATCTTCTATTAACCCCGCAGTATCTGCAGGGCTGCCAGCAACTATTTCTACAATAAGCGCTCCCCTATCCACAGGAAGGTTCATTGTCGCAGCTAGCAAAGGGTTCACTGTCCGCGCCCACACACCCAGCCAAGGGTAAGTCACGTGACCATAACGAATTAGATCCCGAATAATAGGCTTAGCTTCATCACTGCTTATGGCAAAGCCTATACCTTCCACTTCGGACGCCACTATCTTAACGCTGGTAATGCCTATCACCTCACCGGACATATTCACCAATGGGCCACCGCTATTGCCGGGATTAATAGCTGCCGTAGTTTGAATTAAACCGTAAAGTGTATTTCCATCAACGTTGACGGATACATTTAAGCGGCTGACTATGCCCTGGGTTGCTCCACCACCACCTCCCAGAGCATTTCCAATAGCTAACACCCAATCGCCAATAGATAATAAGCCTGAGTTGCCCCAATAGGCATAAGGCAAATCTGTGGCGTCTATCTTTATCACAGCAAGGTCAGAGAGTGGGTCAGTGCCTACTATATTCGCGGGCAAAATTCTACCATCGTCCAACTCTACATAGATGCTCTGGGCATTTTCAACTACATGGTTGTTGGTGGCAATATATCCTTTATCATCGGTAATAATCCCGGATCCAACAACATATTCCGTACTCTGACCGAAGAAAGAAGATACGTTCATCTCTGTAGTCACGGAAACCACCGAGGGCATTACCTCGGCCACTACCATGAGAAAATCAGGCAAGGGAGTAGCTGGCTCGCCCTCTGGGGGACATGTCCAATCGGGATCAGTGTGGTGGGTTGAGTTATAAGACTGAGATGGGCTGGATGTTGGGAAAGGGTATAGAGCCCAAATACCGATACCCAACGCTACCGCTACTATTATTGCGAAAGCCAGAATGTATTTTTTAGACATTTTTGACTACGCTTATTATAGCATTGTTACCTCTTCTACAAAAAATCTGTACCCGAATTCATGAGGAAGTGTGTCAAATCGTTTGGACGACACAAACTTCACAATTTAGACTCTGACTTTTCATAATGAAGATGATGTTTATGCCTCTGGCAGTGCAGAAATTTTCTAATTTCTTAATCGGCTGCAGCAATTGCCCCCTTTTCTAACAGGTCGTCATCCCGGCATATAAAACTCCTGCCACTACACTCAGTCACATCGTACTCCCACTCCTGAGCTCAGCTAGCTCGGGTCCCGTTAAGCTGTCCCACAGGCCTAAAGGAAGTGATTTTCGGAAGGGCATTGCCTTTGTGTAAAGATACGCCATCTCATGATATGGCAAAAATTCCTCTCGGACGAGAACCCCCATCAAGGTCAGAACATGGACTTTACATGATAACCGTAGCATGCTAAAGTAGGCTCAAGTACCGTTGGGATTAAAGCTTCCGCTGCTTGTGATCATTAAATCGATAAGTAGCTATTCTTTTCATCCTCGATAAGAAAGTGGTGGTTTCTAGCCCAAAACATCGGAATGATAGACGTCTCCAAGATAACAAGCCAAGAGCATCAATGTAAGAGGAACTCTATGTCAATACATAGGTATGACTTAATTGTTATCGGCTCTGGCCCAGCTGGTGAGAAGGGCGCTGCCCAAGCAGCATATTTTGGCAAGAAGGTCGCCATGGTGGAACGGGACTACTATCTGGGAGGTGCTGCTGCCAGCACCACGATCCCAAGTAAGGCTCTCCGTGAAACTGCGCTGGCACTCTCTGGGATACGCTCGCGCCGCCTTTACGGAGTTGACTTGTCACTAAGACGTCAGGCTACGGTCCAAGACTTTCTCCACCACGAAGAAGTAATGAAAGATACCGAACGTAGGCGCGTTGCAGACAACATGCTCCGTCATAATGTAGACATCTTTAGGGGCATCGGTTCGTTTAAAGACCAGCACACAGTAAAAGTAACCTCACGCGATAGGAAGCCTAAATTCCTGGAAGGAGATGTAATCCTTATTGCAACAGGGTCATCCCCACGCTGGCCGGACAACTTCCCCAGAGACCATCATATCTACGATTCAGACACTATATTACGGATTAAGGATTTACCAACGAACATGATAATAGTTGGCGGTGGAGTCGTTGGTTGCGAATACTCCTGTGTCTTCGCTGCGCTGGGCATAGAGGTCTTCTTGCTCCAAAGTCAAGATATTTTGCTGCCATTTCTAGATCGAGATATCTCTTTGACACTACAGAAGAGTATGTCGAGGATGGGCATAGCTCTTAAGATGCCCGTGACCGTCAGGCGGTGCACAGCAAGAACAGAAGGTGTGATAATTGAGCTTGATTCGGATGAAGTCATCAAGGCAGATACGGTTATGTTAGCGACGGGCCGTACTAGTAACACAACGGAATTGAATCTCGAGCATGCTGGTATTACCCTTGGTAGGCATGGTTTCCTTGTTGTGAATGTTAACTACCAAGTAGTGCACCCTGAGACTCATGAACCGGTACTAGGTATCTATGCAGCTGGTGATGTCATAGGTCCGCCTGCTCTAGCGTCAACTTCTATGGAGCAGGCTCGGTTTGCTATTATCAAGGCTTTTGATCTGGAACCATACAAGAAGCACGTAGCTCCGGTTTTACCATATGGAATTTATACTATTCCCGAGTGCTCCGGAGTAGGGAAGACCGAGGAACAGTGCGTAAGCAAGGGGATAGATTATGTAGTAGGCAAGGCCAGCTACAACCAGAATGCACGGGGCATGATTACGGGCGACCATGATGGCTTTCTAAAATTGCTATTCAAATTCAACGAAGATCCGAGGAGTCCTATGAAACTACTAGGAGTGCACGTAATCGGCGAGACCGCAACTGAATTAATCCACACCGGACTTTCCGCTTTGATGATGGGCGCATCTAGTGACCTGTTCATCAATACCTGTTTCAACTACCCGACGCTTACTGAATTGTATAAGTACGCGACATACGATGCTATGGGCAGGCGGGCAAAGCGCTTGAACTCGGATTAGCCCATACCACTTGATGGAGGTTAAAACAAACGACCATAAACTAGGTGAACAGAGGGTAAGACAGGTGTTATAATAGTTTCTATAATATATTAAAAACAGGAGGTATACCACTATGGAAACACTAGCGCCGGAAGAACTGAAGAAAATTCCTCTGTTTCAGAATTTAGATAGTAACGAAGTGGCAGAGGTACTAAAACTCTCCGAAAGGCAAGACTATGCGAAGGATGCTTTTGTATTCCAGCAAGAGGATGAAGCAAAGAGATTATTCATTGTAGAGAAGGGTTTAGTGGCAATGGTCATACAGCTAAAACCAGGTACCGTGCGAGTGATAGCCACAGAATCTAGGGGAGGTGCTTTCGGCTGGGCTGCGCTACTGCCTTCACAACGTCACACCACTTCCGCAAAGTGCCAAGAACCGTCTCGGTTGCTTGTGTTGGATGGGACAAAGGTGCGGGAGCTTTGCTACGAAAATCCTCGTTTAGGCGTAAAGGTTATGGAAGGCCTCGCTCAATTTATAGCGGATCGGATTTACTCGACGAATCTTAGAATGCTAGATGCCATGTGGATATAGTTGGCATCTAAATTAACAGCTAACCCTCCGTTGCTTGTGCAGTTAGACACAGCGAACCTTAAGCTGTGGTTGGCTAACAAACATAATCATTGGTATTTGGTAGTAGCGTTTTTAGAAGCAACTGCTGTTCACAATTATTTGGCGACTGAGTTCAATTACAATCAGTAGACCCCAATTGAGCGAAATGTTTACTACACTCAAAGCTATTGACAAAGGATGACTTGACAATTTTAAATTTAACTCTATATAATAAAAAGAAACCCAGATCTGTCTCACATTTTAAGATCAGCCTGCAAGATTTAGCTTTCTCTATAACTCTTGTAACAAGCAGTGAGTAAGTATATTTTCGTTACTGGTGGCGTGGTTAGTTCTGTAGGCAAAGGGATTTCGGTAGCCTCTATCGGTAAAATATTGAAAAGCCGTGGCATATCTGTCTCTGTGCAGAAACTTGATCCTTACTTGAATGTTGACCCGGGGACGATGTCTCCTTACCAACACGGTGAAGTGTTTGTTACCAAGGACGGTGCCGAGACTGATCTGGATTTAGGCCATTATGAGAGGTTTATTGGAGTGGAGCTGACCCAAGCTTCTAACGTCACTTCCGGTCAGGTCTATTCTTCGGTCATTGCTCAGGAGAGGCGGGGAGATTTTTTGGGAGGTACAATCCAGGTGGTTCCCCACGTAACCAATGAAATAAAGAGCAGGATAAGGAAAGTAGCTGAAATATCCAAGGCCGACTTAGTTATTGTTGAAGTTGGCGGCACTGTGGGGGATATTGAAGGACAACCATTCCTCGAAGCTATAAGGCAAATGAGAAAGGATGAAGGCAGGGATAATGTGCTATATGTTCATGTCACCTTTTTACCACACATCGCTGCCACCGATGAGCTAAAGACCAAACCCACTCAACACAGTGTTAACGAGCTAAGGAGAATCGGTATTCAGCCCGATGTTATCCTGTGTAGAAGCGATAAGGAGATATCTGAAGGGATAAAGGACAAAATATCGCTATTTTGCGATGTAGATAAAGAGGCGGTTATTTCCCTGGTTACCAGCGAAACCATCTACGAGGTGCCCCTGCTACTCGAGGATGCGGGGTTAGGGGAATTCATAGTTAGCCGATTGGGATTAAAAGTCGGGAAAAGTAATCTGAAAGAATGGCGAGACATGGTAGACAGGGTAAAGGCTCCTAAAGAGCTTGTAATTATTGGATTAGTAGGTAAATATGTGGAACTCAGAGATGCGTATTACTCCGTGCGCGAAGCATTGTGCCATGCAGCATTAGCTCACAATCGCGAAGTGAAGATAGAATGGTTAGATTCTGGGGAATTGGATGGTATGGCCGATGATAAGCTTGGGCAAGTTCAAGGGATAATTGTTCCTGGCGGCTTTGGCTACCGGGGAATTGAAGGCATGGTGAAGGGTGCCAAATTTGCCCGAGAAAGGGAAATGCCTTACTTGGGCTTATGCTTGGGGATGCAAATCATGGTCATCGAATTTGGCCGTCATGTTTTTCATACTGACAAAGTAAATTCTACCGAGTTCGATGTCAGTAGTGCTTATCCTGTCATCGACCTGCTCCCTGATCAGCAGGGCGTGGAGCAAAAGGGAGGGACTATGAGGCTGGGGACTTATCCCTGCCATCTGGTAGCAGGAACAACGGCAGCTCGTGCCTACGGCACTGAAGTAGTTTATGAAAGGCATCGCCACCGCTATGAATTTAACAATCACTTCCGCCAGCCATTGGAGGAAGCCGGTCTTGTAGCATCTGGGTTATCCCCAGATGGAAGACTAGTAGAAATTACTGAATTACGAGATCATCCTTGGATGCTTGCCTGCCAATTTCATCCTGAGTTCAAATCTCGGCCCGATTCTCCTCACCCGTTATTCTTGGGGTTCATTGGGGCAGCCAAGGAGACACTCGTTGAAGGTGCTCAGACAAGCTTACCTTTAAATTAGGAAGATGAAGATATTTTTAGATACTGCCAATATAGAGCATATTCGACATGGGGTGAGACTAGGGGTGGTTACAGGGGTAACCACCAATCCCAGCATTGTATCGAGGGAAGGCAAGGTTGATTATCGAAGATTGGTCCAGGAAATCTGCTCCATTGTTCCTGGTCCAGTATCTACTGAGGTATTGAGTCAAAATGCTCAAGGAATGGTAGTCGAGGCCAGAGAAATAGCAAAATGGGCACAGAATATCGTGGTTAAAATACCAGCTAGCCTTGAAGGAGTGGAAGCAATCTCGGTGCTGGCCAGTGAAAACATAAAGGTAAATTTTACTTTGTGCTTCACTTTGAACCAGGCTTTGCTGGGGACAGCAGCAGGTGCAACTTTTGTGAGTCCTTTTGTGGGCAGATTGGATGATATCGGTGAGGATGGTATGAAAGTAGTAGCTGACATTGTGGAGTACCTGGATTATTATCAACTACCTACTCAAGTTATCGCCGCTAGTATCAGACATCCTCAACATTGTTTAGTAGCAGCTAAGGTTGGTGCTCATATTGCTACAGTGCCCTACGATGTGTTACTACAAATGGTACAACACCCTTTAACAACTATCGGAATTGAACGTTTTAAGGAGGACTGGAAAAAGGTGATGGGAAGGGAGAAATTGCTATAAAAGCTCCCACAGAACTGTAGATATAAAAAAGTATTTAGAAAGAGGGTAATATGATAAGTATGGCACAACTAGAAAGCAAAAATCGGGATGAACTGGAGGCAATAGCTAAGGAATGTGGCGTCAACGGCTACTCTACTTTGAAAAAGTCCGAGCTTGTCCATCGTATTCTGGAGGTGGAAGCCCAGCAGCAGGGAAATATGTTTATAACAGGCGTCCTGGAGACCATCAGCGAAGGCTATGGATTCCTACGGCAGGATACTTTCCGGCGTGGTGCTAACGATATATATGTATCAAATTCCCAGATACGCCGTTTCAATTTAAGAGATGGCGATGTTATTTGTGGTCAGGCCAGGCCTCCTAAAGAAAGCGAGAAGTATTACAGTTTACTTAGAGTAGAGAGTATCAATGGGTTAGACGCTGAATTGGCAAGGACGCGCCGCAATTTCGGTTCGCTGACGCCCACCTTCGCTAATAAGCTCATCAACCTGGAAACAACGTCAGACGAGTTATCCACTCGTCTAATCAATCTGGTGGCACCTATAGGCCGGGGGCAAAGAGGGCTTATTGTATCGCCACCTAAGGCAGGAAAGACTGTGCTTCTTCAGAAGATTGCCAATGCTATAACTACTAACTACAATGATATTCACCTCATGGTTTGCCTTATTGGAGAGAGACCTGAAGAAGTCACTGACATGAAGAGGTCAGTTAAGGCTGAGGTCATTGCTGCCACCTTTGATGAAGCGGTAGAAAGCCAGACTCGGGTAGCGGAATTAGCATTAGAGAGAGCCAAGAGGTTAGTAGAAACAGGCAAAGATGTGGTTATACTCCTTGACGGCATTACCAGACTTACAAGAGCTTACAACTTAGCCCTCCCCCCTAGTGGGCGTACTTTATCTGGTGGTATTGATTCAACAGCCTTGCATCCTCCCAAGCGCTTCTTCGGTACTGCTCGCAACATTGAGGAGGGTGGGAGTCTAACCATCATTGCTACTTGCCTCGTGGATACCGGTAGCCGTATGGATGACCTCATATATGAAGAGTTTAAGGGAACAGGTAACATGGAACTCCACTTAGATAGAAAATTATCTGAGCGAAGGATTTTCCCAGCTATAGACATTATGCCCAGCAGCACGAGGAGAGAAGAGCTTTTGCTGGATGAAAATACCTTGAAACAAGTATGGCTGCTCAGGCGTGTGATTACTATGATAGATAGTGATTCACCTAATCACGGCGAGGCTACACAAAGGATCCTGGAACGGATGGCTAAGACGAAGAATAACGCTGAATTCTTAGCCACTCTATCTAAGGATATGTAGGGGATATTATTGCCCCGGATGTCACTCCGAACGAAGTGAAGAGGCGAAACAATCCCAACTGGCTGGAGAAGTTCAAACTGGGGGTTAAAAAAGCCCTTGGCATGAATATTTTCCTCTGCGGCAGTTGTAAATGGAACTGGAGAACTGCTTGTAATCGCCCTGAGCGCCCCAACGCCACTTGGTGCCCGGATTACACGAAGAAGGGGAAATAATTAAATTCTCGGTTGATGCAGCGAATTGAATCTCATCCTACTGAAATAATCCTCTTGCAGGCTTTCGCCCATCTAGATTGCCTTGATAGTAAAAGACATTTTCGGTTCTAGTTAGTCTACGAAAGAGAAGGTATCTCATGCGCAAGCAACCTTACATTTCGTCAGAAATCAGCAATATCAGCTCTTTGACATAGTACCTTTTATTTAAGCTGGTCTCTTGAATAGTTGAGAACTCTGCGGGCGGTGACAAGCATATTAATCTGCCCTGTTCCTTCAAAGATGTCATTTATCTTGGCGTCGCGCATCCATTTCTCTAGCAAGTTCTTTCGAGAATAACCTAGTGGGCCCATAATCTCAACTGCTTTCTGGGTGATTTTGGTAACAGCAAGCCCTGCTTTTGCCTTGGCCATTGATGATTCCAGGTTATTGGGTTGAAACTGGCTCATCATCCATAGAGCTCGCAGGGTAAGCAGCTTCGCTGCCTTGTAATTAGCTTCCATTTCCATTACATCTCGCTCCAGGGCAGTGAGCTTCTGTCTGGGCGTGCCATAGCGTATCTTTATGCCTTCGTTTTTAAGTGCCTCTTCAACAAAATCCAAGGCAGCGCGTCCGACACCGATGGCCATGGCAGCTACGATGGGTCTCGTGGCATCAAAAGTTGCCATTGCGCCTTTGAAACCCTTAGTTTGACTCTTGTCTACCTTTTTGACTTCAGGGTTGCCAAGTATGTTGTCGAAGGGAATACGACAATTGTCGAAAATAACGGTAGCCGTGTCGCTGACTCTGATCCCGAGCTTTTTCTCTAGCTTTTCCACTCTCATACCCGGGGTTCCGGCTGGCACCACAAAAGACTTCATGCCAGCTCGTCCGGCTGATTTATCCACAGTTGCCCAAACTACCACTAGACTTCCGTCATTTTCTGCAGCACGTTTTCCCCAAGTGACAAAAATCTTCTCACCGTTGAGCACCCATTCATCACCATCACGTACCGCAGTAGTGGCAATGGCGGAGGTATCCGAGCCACAGGCGGGCTCCGTCATCGCCATTGCGCCCCATTTGGGCCCTCCTTCATTGAAGTGACCTAGAAAACGCGTTAATTGCTCTTTGGTACCCGAGGCAAAGATAGCAGCTCCGCCCAGTCCTGGACCAGGAATGCATAAAAAAAGGCCTGCGTCGCCCCAGCATAGCTCTTCAATTCTGAGGGCTGCGGTTACATCTAACCCAAGAGCTAATGTATCTTCTTGTCTTTTCTCCCACATCTTTTCGATTAGTTCTTGCGGATTTTCGTGTTCCTGTTCGTCGTAGTAACGGCCTACAGGCCGAAGTTGCTCTTCGGCAAACTCCCGAGCTACCTTTATTGCCTTTTTCTGTTCTGGAGTCGGTTCAAAATCTATCATTAGCTGATACCTCCTTCATACCATAGCCATTCCGTCAAAAGTAGGGAATCCGCGGGCGTTCCTCAACCAAAGCTCAACCGGATGCTCGCGAACATAACCATGACCGCCCAGAATCTGTACAGCACGGTCAGTTACCATTATAGCCATATCGTCAGAATACGCCTTTGCCAGAGATGCTTCTTTAGTCGCTTCTTCCTTTCGGTCTAATTTCCAGGCGGCCTCCCAGGTCATCAGCCTGGTTGCAT
>Ga0209978_10000223_pt1 | contig 19363 bp, 19 predicted proteins | sample BentaG_FD_182805 | JGI IMG/M metagenome (GOLD analysis project Ga0209978, IMG submission 182805) | Deep subsurface microbial communities from South Atlantic Ocean to uncover new lineages of life (NeLLi) - Benguela_00093 metaG (SPAdes)... | ecosystem: Environmental > Aquatic > Marine > Oceanic >... | reverse complement strand
CAGCCCGGCCTTCATCCTCAGGTACCGCTGGTAGAGGCCCGTGCTCTTCACGATGGTGCTCATGAGGCTGTCGATGGTCTCATGGTCGACGTCGTTGGCGATGAAGCTCTGGGTCATGGGGGTGGGGTAATCCCTGAAGCCGCAGATCTGCAGGTGGTCGGCGCAGACCGACCGGACGGCGCTGGCCCAGATTATCTCGTCCCTGCCTAGCTCCTCGTAGACGATCTGGTTCGCCCGCATCCGGAGGTCGCGGTCTGGGTTCTGGTAGAGGCCGATGATCTCCCCGTAGGGCATCGTCTTCTTCTCGCCTTCCACTTCGATCTCGTATGTCCGGGTGGAGAGCCAGTCGTTCTGGAGCTGCTGCCAGGCGTAGACGCCGTTCTTGTCCTTGGCGAGGATCAGCTGCTCCTCCTTGTCAGAGAGCATGTGGGGCACGTTCCTCAGGATCCTCTCCAGGGAGTGCTTGTACTCCGCGAGGACGGGGTCCTCGACGAGGGAGGGGTCGCTGGCGAGGAGCTTCCCCATCTCGATCTCCACGAAGGCCAGGGTCTGGCCCATCTTCATGACGGAGGTGCGGGCGGCGTCGTTGAGCTGCTTGGCGGTGTCGTCGAGGGCGTTGGCAGAGTAGAGCAGCCTGCAGTAGAGGGTCACGCCGCCATACTTGAGGGTCATGGAGTCGTTCAGCTCCAGGAGCCCCAGGAGGCCCTCGGCGCCCAGGCCGCCGATCTTGCCGTAATACTTCTCCCGGATCTTCTCAGCCTCAGCCACCATGGACTCCAGCGTCCGCCTTACAGACGCTGGGTCCGTGCTCTCGACCAGCTGAGATAGATCCCCATCTCATCTCTTCTACGCTCATAGTGATCAGTTGATCTGTATTGTTTTATTATAACTTATGAGTTATGATGCCACGGTCATCTGCCTCTTCTCCCCAGCCCTGCGCAGGGATAGCGGTATGGAGATATTCTATGTCTGTTCAAATAATGAAAAAAAGGAGATGATAGTTCTGCTTCCTAGCCGGAGGGTTTTCCGCCTCTGCCCCACTGGGTCTTGGGGATGTCCTGGATGATGACCGTGACGGCCTCTGGGGAGCATCCGCATCCCCCGCAGACGGCCTCGGTCACCAGCTCGATGGTCTTCGCCTTGGTGGCGTCGTCTCTCCCCGCCCACCACTTAATCTCTACCACTGGCATCTAGACACCGCAGATCACTAACCCATGCTGGTTAAGAGGTTTCCCATGTAAAGGGTCCGACGATGAATGGTGAGGATCAGATGGCGTTTGGTCTGCGCCCATCAACTCAGGAACTTGCTGTAGATTATCATGTCAACCCCCAGCCTGTGACGGCTGAGGAACCCCTCCGGGACGAATCCCATGTCGGCGTAGAGCTTCACCGCCGGCTTCAGCGTCGGGGATGTGAACAGAGTTATCTTCGCGGCGTCTCGGCTCTTGGACTCCTCTATGAACCTCTCCATGAGGCCCCTTGCGATCCCCTTCCTCCTGTGGCCCTCGTCCACCCCCAGGAATCCCAGGGTGCTGAGGCGGCTCCAGTCGACGAGGCCCTGCGCTACGCCCACGACGGAGTCGTCTTCCTCCGCCACAAGCAGTATCCGGTTCGGATCTCCGATCGCTTTCATCCATGCATCCCTGAAGCCTTGACGTCTCATCCAGTTCAGGTTGCGCTCCACGAACTCCTCGGGCAGGTGTTCCCTCAGCGTCTCCCAGATGCGCGCTTCGCAGTCTATGAAGCTCTCGATGTCCTCCTTCCGCATCTCCCTTATTTTCATGGATTCTCGAGCAGATCTTATCTTCGAAGATAGATGAAACTATCGAATCAGCGATCCTGTCTAAATAACTGGTTGCCCTCGTGCTCGCTGGAGATATTTGAACACATAAAATACGCTGGATTAAAGGATCACTTCCTGACCCGGACCACCCTGCCCCCGTTTACCCTCACTAGCTCGCGTGTAGACATCCGCGTGAGAGCGCACTCCGAGCCCCCGCCGAGGTAGACCCGCTCCTTCTCCAGCACTCGGGGATCCACCAGGAACCGGGCGTCGAAGCCGAAGCCGGGCGTCCCCCCCACCGGGAAGCCCGTCAGGCCCAGGATCTCGTCGGGGGAGGCGACCCGGGGCCTCTCGATGCCCAGCGCCCTGGCGACCCGACTCGTGCTGGCCCTGTCCTCTCCCTTCACGATGGCCACGATGACGCCGCCGTCCCCGTCCACCATGCAGATGCTCTTGACGAAGTCCTCGGGCTCAGCGCCCACGGCCCTCGCCGCCTCCGCTACGGTACGGCAGTACTCGTCGAAGGACAGGTGCTCGGCGTCGATCCCACGCTCCTCGATGATCCTCTTCAGCTTCTCCTCGTACTCTCGCATGCACTAGGATAGATCCTAGCAGGTTTTTACTGTTTGCGCGTGTGGCTCGAGTAGGGTCAGACCCTAGGTGGACCCTGCCCGATCCGCTCCCTCATCTCCTCGAGCGAGCCACGCCACTCGTTGATGTCCTCGCTCCACCACGTGGCGCCGGTCTCGACCCAAGGGCCGACCACCTCAGCCCCTCTCTCTGGGTCTCCGAGTGTGCTTCCTCCGACGATGACATCGAAGGGCCCCGCAGCCTTCCTGTGCCTCCCGATGTATTCCAGTAGCGTTCTCAGGTGCGCCGTGGTTAGTGTGTCTGGCCAGTTCATCGCAGGATAGACACCGTCATACCGCGCGGCTCGTCGGAAGGGCGGCCTGTTGGGCCAGAAGCCTCCCACCCAGATCGGGATGCGGGGCTCCTGGACAGGCCTGGGCTGGAAGGTCACCTCTTCTAGTCGATAGTGGTTCCCGTCGTAGCTGAACCTCTCCCCGGACCACAGCCCCGTGATGATGTCCAGGCTCTCGTCCAGCTTCTCCGCCCGGATGCGTGCTCCCGGATCCTCTCCGAACTTCGAATACTCGGTAGGCGGGTTCCCCAGGCCGACGCCCATTATCACCCTGCCTCGGGTCAGGTGGTCCAGGGAGGCCATCTCCCGTGCGACCTTCCAGGGGCGCCTCCGAGGCAGAGGGGTGATCATGGCGCCCAGCTTGATGCGGTCCGTCTGCAGTGCGATCGCGGACAGGGCGACGGTGGGGTCGCAGAAGGGCATCTCACCCTCCATGTGATCCCAGATGAAGAACCCGTCCCAGCCGGCTTCCTCGGCGGATGCCGCCAGGTCTGCCAGCACTCTTGGGCGATGGTAGTCGCCGAAGTTGGGGACGTTTATCCCATAGCTGATGGAGGGGCACATGCTCTTCACCTCTTTTAATGTTTGTGTTAATCCAATATTAACTTCGCACTATTCGTCTTGCGGAGAATTTATTATGAAAACCTGATTCTAAACGTGCAATAGGCGATAAACCGGGCGTAAGGTGAAAAGAGTGAGAGTTCAAAAATGTGGTACATACAATCCTGATGCAACTCAGAACGTTGACGTAAACAAAGTCACCGAATCTACTTTTCTCGCTTTAGATCGACTCCTAGTTTATCTGGCTGATCACAAAGCTGATGTTCTAGATGACTTTGTCACAGGTCTAACATCGAGATATAGATCCGAGGTCCCAAACAGCTTTGACAACTTCACCAGTTTTAAACGCTCCCACAGCAAACTCAGTCTAAAAATGTTGACGGACATCCCCGATCTCACCGAGGCATGCACCGATCTGTGCCTCACACTACTCAATGTACCTGAAGGATACGCTTGGAAGCCTCAAGAGCTTGAATTGCTTCAAATCGATGATATCAGTGCGCGTTATATACCCCGATATTTTCAAGCCAAATTATTGACAGAGTTGATGGTGAAAGAGGAGGCAATAAAATTATTGAAAAACTTCTTCGATTTTTCGGCTAGGACTTATCGAACGGTAGAACGACATGAGAATGTAACTTCGATATATGAGGACGATGTTAACAGAGGAGCTGAGAGAGAGGGTTTCATATGGATTTCCGCGTTGCTCAATGAGGGCAAATTTGCTGGTAGAACAGACGTATGTCTGTTGCATGAAGCGTTGAAGGGGTTTAACGATCCAGAGTTAGCTTATGTTATAGGCTGCCACGCAGACTTTGTCGTAATACAAAAGATGAAAGAAAACTTCCTACTCACTAGGAGTTCTACTCTGATGGATGGTCCTTTCTGTGAGTCATGTGTTCATGATACCAGAGTCGTTTCTAAGATCGAACATCCCTCAAGAGAGTTTTTTGAAAAACTCGATCAGAATCTGTAAATGGAGTTTTAATGATGAAGGTAGAAACCCACAAGGCATACAATCCCGATAAAAGGATAAAGGTCAGCCTCCAAGAGAGGGTTGGACGCTCTTTCAAGTGGACGGACCACATGCTCAGGTTCTTGGATGATATCAGACCAGATGCAACGAGCAGATACGTACCTGCCCTCAAAGGGAGGCTGCTGGATGCGGTCGGGGAGTACAGGGTTGCTCCCCCCTCATTTGACACAGAAGAGACGTTGCAGGACCCATCACATCTTGGCAATCATCCGGATTTACAGGATCTGATCGTACGTTTCGTATGCAAACACCTGGATCTGCCAACAGGCTACGAACCCTGTCCAGAGGAGATTGAAGTCACGAGCTTGAATGAGGCCAGGGCTCGAAATAGGCTCTCCTATCACCGGGTCAAGGCTCTCGTGGACCTGTTGGGGAGAGAGGAGGGGATCCCGCTGTACAAGGAGATCGTCTCCAGAATACTCGTGGCCGAGAGAGTTGAGAGCGAACGGCTTGAAAAAGGCGAGAAACAGATTTCGACAGTGGAAAATATAGAGCATGCGGTCAAGGCGTGGACGGATTATGGCCTCGCCGATTTCACGGTCGCGGTCATCGACGATCACATGGTGCTGTATCGCTTCGACAATTGCCTCACGCACGAGGCCCTGAGGGATCTGGACGATCCGGATATCGCCTACCTGGCCTCTTGCTACGTTGGGGATGCCGAGGAGTTCAACACCGGCAGGACGAGGTATCTGAGGAGGACCCAGACGCTGCATCACGGAGACTTCTGCGACGAGCTCTACTGGGATGTCGACTTTCTCACGGATCCGGAGCAGCCGTCGTTGGAGTTCACGCGGATGCTTGGGAAATGAGTCGATGTGAGGGGGATTGAAATGGAGTTTCAGAAAGTCGGAAAACCCAATCAAAACATAACTCACGAAATTAAACCGATGGAACTCGCTGACCTGTTCATCTTCGGAAGGCTGGATTGTCTGCTGGGTTACATTCTGATTAACAAGCGGGAGATTCATCAGGAATACGTCGAGAAGCTGAAGCAGAAGCTACAGACGCTTGTTGCGGAAGAGCACTTCGGAAACAGGGATCTGGATATCCTTACAATTACCAGGAAATACGATAATTTACGGGACCAGCAGGAGCTCGTCAAACTGCATATGAGCTTCTTCATACAAATACTGCAGATAACGGAGGAACAGTTCTGGCGATCTGCTTCCATCCAGATTCCAAACTACAATTTTCACCGCTCAGCCATTCTACTCGAATACCACCAGATGCTGGCTCTAGCGGAAATTATTCGCAGAGAAGACGCCATCGACCTGTACAAGAAGCATACCGATCGATACATCATCATTCACGACACACCCATACTAGAGAAAATTGAAGATTTAGAGACGATGAGAAGACGGACCGTTGAATTCCTCAAGAGAGGAGCATACGGAAGAGTACACATAGTGAGCGACGTTGAGGATGGGAGATACATCGTCCGGCGCGAGAACTGCGAGAAGATTGAGACCATACCTGACCTGGAGGATAGGGAGTTCGTTTATACGATTTCTTGTCATTGCGATTTTCAAGTAACGAAACTGTACAACGAAAACTTTGTGCTGACTAGAAGATATACTCTCATTGAGGGCGCTCCGTATTGTGACATGGTGTACCATGACACGAGGATCGACAAATCTCTGGCGCATCCAACCATTGAGTTCATTGACAACATGTGGCCACTGAATGAATCTTCGCGCGCGCGGATGTTGGGGAAATGAATCGATGTGAGGCGAAGATGAAATGAGGGTGCAAAAATATTGAGAATACAGGCAAAATACTATTCATTAATAATATCCGGATAGACCGCTGTCGTGTCGTGCGCGCTCTCTTCACGCCGTTTTCTCGGAATCCTCTTTCTTTTCGAAGATTGCCCAGGAGACACCGTACAGGTACTCCCTATCATCCAGCGGGACAAACCCCATGTCTCTAACCCTCATGTTCCTATTCTCTGCTCTCTCCTCTAGGAACCTGGGGGTCAGATCCCGAATGTGGTCCAGCTTCTCCTGGAGCCCTCCCTCGCCCTTTGGAGGAAACCCCTTGCCAGCGATGCAACCATCGCACCAGCCTTCGAGCCAGAGGGTTCTGTCGTCGTCCGAGATCTCGTACATGATCTCGCTCGGTTTGGGCTCGTCGGGTACCAGTCTCGATAGCAGAACGATTAGCTCTCGGACGCTGATGGGCTCCTCCCGTGGGGCGCTGGCAGATGTCTTGATGTTCTTTTCATTTTCGTTGAATGACATCTCGGATCCACATTATATTGGATGACCAATATTATATAAGGTTCGCGCGGATATCCTTCATCAGTTTTCCCGAAATCTTAAAAAAAATGCCCGAGCGGAGCGAGCTGTGAGGTGTTTGGTACGAGCCATAATATTATCCCCCCACATATATGGGAACAATTTTAACGAAAATAGAAATCAATACTGTACGAGAGGTGGATTGATGCGGTATGAGATAGGATACTTCATACCAGTCGGCGTGGATCGCATCGAAGACTGGAAAGAGAAACTCGAGTCCGAGATAAGAAGAATCGATGAGATAATAGAGGAGCACAACCTACAACATATCTTTGAGGACACCGTCGAAGCCACGGGGGTCGCACAGCTGATCAAAGAACACCTGGGGGAGACAGAGATCATCGTCGAGGTATCCGTCGAACCCATAAAGAACAGATGACCTTTGTTCGCAGATAACGGGTTACCGCCGAATCTTCTTTATCTTGTAGACCGTTTTCCCGTTCTGCCTCGTCTTATAGGTGGAAAGTATCCATCCACGCTTTTTTTCAGATCTGCCCATCTCGGACGTGCAGCTGTCAGATTAGAATAAGAGTTCAATGGACGTAGGATACGTATTAGAAGTCCATGTTCGTTGCGCGCGCACTCTTCCGCATATGTTTAGGGCCATAATTTGACCCCCCACACACAGTTGTTGGGTATACTTACCTATCTCAAAACCATCTCGATAGAGTCTCAAAATAGTTTCTTTTGTAATTACAAGGAATAATAATTTGATCAGACCATTGATGTCTATTTCCATACTGTTCACCTTCGCGCGCGCGTTAAGATCCATCTACGATCTACACGAAGCCAACAGGCTATTCGTGGGAAGAAGCCCAAATACCGATTACTAATGTTCTGAGATGAACCAAAAAACTGTTTCACCTATGTTTCATACCGTTTTCCCAATTCACGATTTTCCAAAAAACATGTGCATCGCATTACGACTTTAAGACATGATGCGCACGCTACATTTAGCCGCGCTTGCGTGTGGATGATTCGAAGGATCGGCAACGAAATTCTACATCAATTTCATCCAAGTAGTCCCGATTAAATAAACAAAAATACGTGGTGAATTTACTTTTTCTCACATGTAGATTTTTACAATTAATACATCGCACCAAAATATTCCGCGTTATACTAAAGGTGCCGGAGTATAAAGAACACCCATCCTTATACAAGACGCTCGAAGTGTGGGGGCAGGCGACGCATTCATCTAGGAAGAGCGCGCACTCTGAGACCTTTCATCCTTATCTAGCTGAGTACACCTTGGACATGGCGGAATGTGAAGAGGCTTGTCAGGGAATGTCATCAGGATCTCCTTTCCTCTTCGGGGATAGTCGGGGCAATCTGTTTTCCAGTGATAGAGTTCCTCTTGATCAGGTTCTCTCCTATGAAGCCTTTTCACATATTCAGCCATTGCTCGCTCGCGTCTACTTCACTAACCCAAGGCTTAATAGCTCTTCTCCGAATGAGGCGGTGAAATGTCAGTCGAAAACGTTGTTTACATAGGAAGCAAACCGCTCATGAACTACTGCCTGGCTGTCCTTACCTCTCTAAAGGGAGAAGGTAGCAGAGTCACGTTGAAAGCAAGAGGCCGTGCCATAAGCACAGCCGTAGACGTGGCTGAGGTGACGAGGCGAAGGTTTATGAAAAATCTCATAGTCGAGACTGTGGAGATTGGAACTGAGGAGCTTGAATCTCTAGACGGACGGCCGAGGAACGTCAGCATGATAGCGATCGTTCTGAAAAAACAGTGAAACTGTAAAAAACACTGTGAAGCAAAAATGCATCTACTCCCCTTATCACGCGCGCGGTTTATTGGCGTCCTATGTTCTGCATACACCGGCTCAATTTTCCTAAGCGAAGACGAAACGCCCTCAGATTTTACTCCAGAACGCCTATTATATCATCAAGGGTTATATCCTACACAGGATCGTTGACGGGTTGAATCCAGGAAATTCCAATAACTTCGAGGATCAAAGCTTCACGAATCAAGTCAAATACCACGAAAAGGAGCTGAGAAGGATCCTGAAGGGCACATCTGCGTCGAAAATTTTAGTTCTCTCAGAACGTCATAGGCTACTGCGATACGGTGTGCTCATCCGAAAAGGCCGGGGAAAGTATGTTCGGTGGATGGTCTCTGAACGGGCACGAGACATCCTTGAGGCGTAAATGCTGAATTTAATCACCCGCACACGAAGAGATGATATTAAATGAGCAAATCAACGTCGACCGTGGAGAAACGAGCGTCGCTTCTAATAAAGTACAGAAAACTGAAGGTGAATAAAAAAGAGACGGAGGGGGATAAGACGATCTACTTCCTTTCTCGAGGCGATTCGAACCTCATCTTTCTCTGCATAGTCGGCCAGAGGACCATTGGGATCGCCTATGTACGGGAACTCAGGGACATTGTTGAAGAAGCAGGGGCTGATAAAGGGGTAATCGTGACAGATGGGAAATTTACCTACTCGGCTAAGGCCAACGCCCCTAAAATGGGGATTGAGCTCATACCCCGAACTCTGCCCACGTTCGACATCTTCAAGCACAAACTGGTCTCCCCCGCCGAGATTTTATCTGAGGAGGAACGAGAACGAATTATCAAGTTCTATCACGCTAAACCACACCAGTTCCCTTGGATCAAGGCCTCAGACCCGGTATCTATCATCCTCGGAGCCAAGCCTGGGGACATTTTAAAAACGTCAGGTCACAGCGAGACTGCGGGAACCCATGTGTCATATCGCTACGTCGTCTAGCGCGTGGTTTTTTGACCGCCCTAACTGTAATTTTTCGTGTTTTCAATTTCATACAAGTGAAATGAATTTATCCCGCGCGCAAATATCTTTACGAAATGATCAAGCAGCTCTATTTTATTCCCTTTTTTTTAAGGTAACGTAAGCAACGGGGAATACTATAGCCATATCAACGAGATACAACCAGTTCACGTATTTTCACCTCTATACTGAGCCCTGGAGCTCCAAAATAGTATCAAGCATTCGAACATATGACCTAAATTATCGAACACACCACTGCTCGCGCACGCGCGCTAGTGCGGTAACATAATTTGCGTGTGTGGGGGCCATAATTTTATCCCCCGATGAGCCTTACTGGTAGCGGGTTTGACCTTTGGATCCATCTGATCTTATCTTCTCGTCGGCTCACGAGGCCGCGGACGCCATTCTGAGGGGAGAGGTTACATCCCTGGCTCTGACGGAACATATCTTCCATCGTATCGAACGCTTCAACCCGGCTTTGAATGCCGTCATCACCCTGATGCGGGAGGAGGCCCTGGCGAGGGCGCGAGAGGCGGACGAGGCGATTGCCAAAGGGGAGCGGTGGGGCCCGCTGCACGGTGTGCCCATCACCATCAAGGACTGCTTCAAGACGGCGAGGGTGAGGACGACGGCGGGGGCGCGACACTTCTCCGAATACGTGCCGGATGTGGACGCCGCGGCGGTGGCGAGGCTAAGAGAGGCGGGGGCGGTGATCATAGGCCACACCAACGTCCCCGTCTTGGCCGGGGACTGGCAGAGCTACAACAAGATCTTTGGGACCACCAACAACCCCTGGGATCAGGCGAGGACCCCCGGGGGCTCGACGGGCGGGGGGGCCGCCGCAGTGGCCGCCGGCCTCAGCTTCCTATCCCTGGGGAGCGACGTGGGGGGCTCCATCCGGATCCCCGCTCACTTCTGCGGCATCTACGGCCACAAGCCCAGCGTCAACGTTGTCTCCCTCAAGGGATACATCCCCGCTTTGCCTTATTGGCCGCAGCTCCTGTACGTCGCCGGGCACCTGGCTCGCAGCGCCGAGGACCTCAAGCTCGCCATGGAGATCCTGGGAGGTCCCGGCGTCGAGGAGACAATGGCGTACAGCTGGTCGCTTCCTCCTGAGCGGGGGGCGAGCCTCTCCGACTATCGTCTAGGATACGTCCTGGATCACCCGGCTTGCCCTGTGTCTTCCGACGTGAGGGAGGTGATGGTCGCAGCCCTGGATCCCCTGAAGGATGAAGGGGTGGATCTTGTGGAGGGGTGGCCCGAGGGGGTGGATCCCGTGGAGCACTACACCACTTTTCGTTTCCTGTTCGGCTCTCTGTACGCCCCCCTCCTGAAGGACGAGAACTACGACGAGACCCGGAGCAGGGCTTTGGATCAGGACGGAAGCTACGATGCCATCCGGGATCTGGCTCTGACGGCCCCCCACAAGCGTTTCCACAAGGCCTTGAAGGAGAGAATGGAGGCCCGGGAGGCCTGGCGAAGGTATTTCGAGACGAGAGATGCTTTCCTGATGCCCGTGTCCTTTCTTCCAGCCTTCCCCCACGATCACAGCCAACCCTTCTGGGAGCGGGTGCTGCAGACTCCTGAGGGCCCGAGGCGCTACGAGGATCTCATGTTCTGGATCTCGTTCGCCACTCTGGCGGGGCTACCGGCCACCATCGCCCCCATCGGCAAGACAGCTGATGGCCTGCCCGTCGGAATCCAGATAATAGGGCCATACCTGGAGGACGCGACGCCCATCGATGTGGCTGCAAAGATGGCGAAGGTCGCCGGGGGATTCGAACCCCCCGAGGGATACGTAGAGTCACCCTGAACACTACAAGGTTTTTTGATCTCTTGTTGCGAGCGTGCACGAGGCACTCCCTAAGCTAGTCTTAAATAACTAGTGCGATCCCTTCTGTGCTAACCTCATGGGGAGTCTATCCAAGGTGGGTCGGAAGCAAGGAGCCCTGTCGTTCATCAGCTACGGCCTAGTGGTGATGACTGTGACCCACGTGCTGACGCACGTCTTCGGCGGGATCCACACCGCCATCTTCTCGCTCCTGAGGGATGAGTTCAGCCTGTCCCTGAAGCAGCTGGGGATCATAGCGGCGATCCCCCCTCTCTGCCAGGCGATCTTCACGATCCCCACGGGGCTGCTGTCAGACAGGCTCGGCTCCAAGAAGATGCTCCTGATCAGTTTCACGGTTGCGGTGGCGGGCGCCCTCCTCGCGAGCACGGCCAACAGCCCGCTGGTGTTCATTCTGGCCATCAGCATGGTCTACATCAACAGCACGATCTACCACCCTGCCTCGTACAGCTACACGGCCAACGCCTTCTCCGATAAGGAGAGGCCGAAGGCCATGGGGCTGCACGGGGCGGGGGGCACTCTCGGCCATGCCACGGGGCCGTTGGCGGTGAGCGTGCTCATCGGGGTGCTGGCCTTCGGGTGGAGGCAGGTCTACTTGATCTTGACGGTGCCGATACTCCTCGGTGTCGTGATGGTGCTCCGGTTGAAGGACGAGCCGAGCGGTAGAGCCGAAGTGATCGACGAGCCTGTAGACGAGGGTGGTGGTGGCATTACGAGTCTCTTGACGCCCAATGTGGTGATGTTCCTGCTCTTCCGCGCTCTCGCCTCGATGGGGATGTCGATGATCTCCAGCTTCTTCGTACTCTACCTGATGGACATCAGGGGGCTGACCCTGGCGCTGGCCACCCTCATCTTCAGCAGCAGGATGCTGTTGGGGATGGTGGCGGCGCCCGTCGGGGGGTTCATGGCCTCCCGGTTCGGGGAGAAGAGGTGGCTCATCTACACCTCCGCGATAAGCTACGCCTGCTTCGGACTCTCCCTGTTCACGGACAACCTGGCTCTGTTCGTCGCCCTCTTCATGCTGTACGGTTTCTTCAACACCGTGAACATGGCGTCGAGGACCTCCATCATCGCGAGGCTGATCCCCAGGAGGAGCCGGGGGCTCGGTTACTCCCTCTTCTTCCTGCCCACAAGCCTCATCGGGGCGGTGGCTCCGGCGATCGCCGGGCTGATCGCGGATCTCTATGGGTTCGAGGTGGTGTTCTACATCGCGATCGCGGCCTATGCCCTCGCCTGGGTCATTATGAAGTTCTTGGTCAAGGTTGACTGACTTTGCTCTAGGCGCGCGCGTTAAAAGTCTTTAATTAGCATGATTGGATCTAGGTATCATAGGAGACAACTGTCATGGTCTATTGTGCGAAATGTGGTGCCCAGAACGAGGATGAGGCCTCAGTCTGTGCTAGCTGCGGAGAGCCCCTCAAGGTCTCTCGCCGCGAGAGGCGGGGCTGGGAGGAGGAGATCGAGGTGCGCGCTGAGGAGTTCGGGCACAGGGCAGAGAGGTTCGGGAAGCAGATGGAGGACGAGTGCTTCGGGCTTCCCGGCGGCAACACGATCATAGGCATCCTCATCGGGCTCGCCATAATCCTCGTGGGCGCGAGCCAGCTCATGGGCTGGAACCTCGATCTGGGGCCCTTCGCGATCATTGTCGTGGGAGTCCTGATCGTCGCCGGGGTCCTCTACAAGCAGAGCCAGGGCAGACGCTAGGTCCTGAGGCGCACACACGTTTCCGTTTTTATTGCGTTGTGGGGAGCATTTTATCCCATGCGTATACGCTTCGGGATAGTGGGCCCATAATGGGCAAGGAGAGCGTTAATACTACCGGGTTCAAATATGACCTGATGAGGATACGATAGGTGCATCGTTTTTCGGATGTGACTTTGATGAGCGGGAGAGGGCGATATCGGAAGAAAAGACGGTTGACTGAAGGATACATCCGTAAGAAGACCTGTGAAGAATGCAGGAAATATTCGAGGAAGACGTTCTACTGTGCCAAATGGCGGAAGGTCGTCGATCAGAAGAGTAAAGTATGCATGTTTTTCACCCACAGGCGGGGATCTCGTAGGCGCTGGGGAAGGGCGAGAGGAGCGCGTTTGGACCCTCAATGAGATGCCTCGAGGTGCGTGTACAACGGTCTTCACGCCGCTCGCGGCGTTCTCCCTGCTGATCTGGGATTTTAGGCTGTCGTGGGGCTCCCTCTACCTTTTTAAAGGGAGGAGAGCCCATCAGTTTGTTCAAAATGAGAGACGCCAACACCGTTTACGTCGGGAACAAGCCGCCGATGGCGTACGTCATGGCGCTGATCACGGCCTTCAACCGCTCGGGAGCGGACAACGTCGTCCTCAAGGCTAGGGGGAGGGCGATATCGCTGGCCGTGGACGTCGCGGAGATCACGAGGGGCCGGTACATGAACGATCTATCGGTTGAGAAGATCGAGATCGGGACTGAGCAGCTGCCCACGGAGGGCGGGGGGACGAGGGGGGTCTCCAGCATCTCGATCACGCTGAGGAGGGGGGGCGAGGCCCCTGAGAGGGTTGTAGAACCGCCCGAAGCCGAGCCCCTGCCTGAGGTTGAGGCTCCCCCCGAGGCTGAGACCCAGCCCGAGGCCGAGCCTGAAGTCAAACCTGCGTCCGAGAAGAAGGCCCCTCCCAAGGCTAAGGCACCTACTAAGAAAGATGCGGGCCTCTCGGACCTCAAGGGGGTCGGGAAGAAGACGGAGGAGAGGCTGAGGGAGGCCGGTTACAAGAGCCCGAGGTCGATCGCGAGGGCGAAGGCTAGCACGCTGTCGGGGAAGACGGGCCTGTCCGAGAAGGTCGCGTCGAGGCTGATAGAGGCCTCGAAGGAGCTGCTGAAGTAGGATATCTAGCTGATTTCTTTCGTTTTTTCACACTATTTTTTTTATGCCCGCACAATGCGCGCACGGTGTTATGCGAGTATGGTTTTTAGTTTCTCGTTGATCAGGTTGGAGACGTATTCTGCGAACTCTTCCCTGTCCGTCTTGGGGTAGTAGACCCTGTGGTATCCTCCCTTCCCAGTCCTCTCCTCGTAGTCCAGGACGCCTTCTTCGACCATGTCGTTGAGGAAGATTATGACGGAGGCCCTGGACTTCTTCTCGGGCTTGTCGTGCAGGTACTTCCAGGCCTGGCCGGAGTTCAGCCCGACTCTGCTCTTCTCGTTGAGGGTCCAGAGGTGCTCCATGAGGAGTGCCTGGTATGGTTTGAACAGGGTTCGGAGTCCCTCCTGTTTTGTGTCGAACTTCATGACACCCAGGATTTTTGACGGCGGCATTTAAACGTTTAAATTTAATATTTTCCGAAGGTTTATTGCGCGCGCGCAGGTCGGCGCAAGTGTCTTTGGCTTCAGTTGGGCTTGCCAGCGCGCGCTCAGTTTATCAGTATCTCTCTGATCTCCTCGGTCTTCCCGATGGCACCGTCGTTGAGAGGAACGAGGACGATATCCTCAGCTGATGACACTCCGACACCGATGTCTGCGGCCCTGCGTATCTGAGCCAGATCGAATATCTCTCCCTCCATCACATCCGGCGTGGAGCCGTAGCTCCTGAGTATCGCGACTCCTACGGCATCCAGCGCGACCCGGTCCCTGCTGGCGAGCATCAATTGGGGATGGACCAGCTCTCCGGTGTCTGGTCCGCCGGAGACGAACGCCTCGACGGCGTCCATCACTATGAGATCGACATCGTAGAACCCGTTTATCTCGGCGATCATCTGCCTCTGAAGGGGAGAGCCGTGGAGCTCTCGCATGTAGTCATGTGTGTCTGATGGTACACTGCTGGCGACCAGCCCCACCGAGTTTTTTAGGGACATCGTGAAGTGCCCGCCGTACCTGTGGGTTTTCAGGCAGCACGTCTGGACCACCCTGTCGGCCTCTCGGAACACCTTTGCGATGTAGAACCCGTCCCTCCAGCTGAGCCAGTCGGCTTCGATCCGCTCCCAGCCGTCAGCCTCCAGATCGTCCAGAGATACGACGTCGAACCCCAGCCTCTCGCCGAGCTCGTTGAGCCCCATCGACTCCAGCACCGGTCCGGTCTGGCCCATCCCGCTCCTTTCGGCGAGTGTCAGTTCTCCGGCGCCTGCATCTATCAGATATCCCACTATGGCCCCCAGGGTTTCGAGGTGGGTGGAGGCGGGCGGCGGGTCCGCGCTGTTGAAGTTCGCTTTCAAGGCGACGGACTTGTCCTGAAAGTCGATGTCGTCGAACTCGTGGAGGAGCATCCTGACGCCCTCCGCTCTCTCTGAGGTCTGGACGATGTAGACCTCGGAACTCCCCCTCATGGCATCCGCATCCCCGTTGTCGATGGGTGGGGCGATGGGATCCCTCTTCCTCCATGGGAAACCTATGATATAACCTCCGATGATCCCGAGTCCTGCGATGGCTGAAATCGCCAGAAACTGGCGTCTTGTGAACTTCATGGCGAACCCGGAAGCCTGTGAATTGTCAGCGAACGACGCTTAAAAAACAGATCGGACGTCTGCCCGTCCAAACATTTCCAGCACTAAATATTTTCACGTGCGAGAAATGAATTTTATCGCTGGGACGTCTTACTTCAGCCGTCTGCCGCTCACGCGGCTGAACAGCTTGATGATGTTCCCGCGCGCGAGGCTGCCCTAGTACCTCAGCCTCTTGTCTACCTGGTTTATAGGCGGTCTCCCATCCCGGATCCTCAGTATGTTCTCCACCATGATCTCCAGCGCTGCGTCGGACTGTGAGTCCGTGGAGCCGATGTTGTGGGGGGTGCAGATCACGTTGGGGAGCTCCCAGAAGGGGAACCTGGAGGCGTCCATGCCCTCCGGGTTCCAGGCGGGGTCCCACCAGTGGGGTTTCCACCAGACGTCCAGCGCGGCTCCCGCGATCCTTCCCTCCTCGAGGGCCCTGTAGAGGGGCTCCTCCTGGATGATCGCGGCCCTGGCGACGTTCACGATGAACGCGGTGGGCTTCATCAGACGGATCTCCCTCTCCCCTATCATCCCCCTGGTCTCCGGGGTGAGGGGGACGGTGACCACCACGAAGTCCGACTCTTTCATCACTCGTTCGAGGTCGTCTCGGCCTCCCAGGAACTCCAGCCCGAGGGACTCCTTCAGCTCCGGGTCGGGGTGGCGCCTGACCGCGAGGATCTCCATCTCGAAGGCCTTCAGCCTCCTGACCACCTCCGCCCCGATGCTGCCGATGCCTATTATCCCCGCCCTCTTGCCTCTGAGCTCCACCCCCCGGGGGCCGCTCCTCCCTTCTCTGAAGCCCGTGTGCCTCTGCACCACCCGCTTGGCCAGGGCCATCACCAGGGCTACCGCCCCCTCGGCCAGGGGGACGGGGTTGGCTCCAGAGGTGTTGGCGACCCAGACGTCTGGGCCGAGCGCGTCGAAGGGCATGTCGTCCACTCCTGCTCCGGTCTTCTGCAGCAGCCTGAGGTTGCCTGCGGCCGAGGCCGCCTCCGGCGAGAGCCAGGTGGACACGATCACGTCGACGTCGGCTGCCAGACTGGTGAGCTCTTTGTCGTCGCCTGCCGGTGGCGTCACGATCTCGATTTCTTCGGGGAGGCGCTCCCTGATTCTCTCGGCGAGTCTCTGCCTGATTACGAGGATCTTCATCGGTGTTCAGGGTTTAGGTCTTCATAGATTATCAACGTTGCGCGCGCGGTTGGGCTGATACACGAAACGCAGGCGTGTGGGCGATGTCTCACAAATAATAAATAATGCTGAAAAGTTATTTTGAATTACATGAGCTTTGACAGGAATCAGCTCATACGTCTCTTTGATCAAATGTTGAGCGTGAAAGAGAAACTCCGATGGGGATCAAAGAAGAGACTCGAGGAGGCGTTGAATGACTGGCAAAAAGAAGATCGCCTTCTTTTCTCCCAGCTCAAAGAGGCCATGAGGTCTCTGACAAATATCGAAAGAAACTAGCGTTCTGCTTGAACCTGGAGTTACGCCTGATACCGTTGCGTGCGCGAAGGTCTCGGTGTTTAGAGAGAATCCTGGATTGAATGGTTTTAGTAAAAAGATGGGGGAAGTTAGTTGATTAGATCGTACTCGAACAGGTATTCTGTTGGGTTCCATCCGACCATGCCGGAGCCTTCGCTGAAATCCTCTGAGGGTACAAGCCACATCTTCCCAATATATGAGGCACTCCAGGTTCCCCTCAAGTGCACATTTCCGCCTTTGTTTGCCCTTCCAGAGGATATGTTGACGGAGTCTTCTCCTGGCCAGGGATTTGGATAGGGGTCTTCAGTCCAGTCTGTGCTTGGTGCGTAGTTAATGAAGTCGTAGTAGTCGTCGGCTTCGAGGCGGTGTCCGTTGAAGACGAATTTTTCTCTATTGGGTAGGAAGGTGATCTTTCCCCATGAGCCGCCGTCGACGATCTCCCAGGTCTCCGGGTCTTTCTCGTAGAGGTAGAGGTGGACGGCGCCGTTCCCTTTGTTCAGTCCGTTGCTGGCGGCTTTCAGATTCTTGTCCTTGTTCTGTCCTTTGTGGGAGCCGTTATTGGTACCTGACTCTTTCGTGTGTGCTTGCGGCTCCGGCTTTGTTTCGTTGTCAGGCTCTTCGTCTTCGACCTCTGGCTCTTCGATTTCTGGCTCTTCGGCTTCGACCTTGAACAGTGTGAAGGTTTCATCTTCGCTGGAGAGGACTGATACGTTGTAGATGCCTGGACCGGCTTCCTCGGGTAGCGTGTATGTGATGGAGAAGTTGCCGTCTTGGGGGACCGTTATGTTGGTGTCTAGCTGCACGTCCGTGCCGTTGTAGACGATGGTGATTTGTACCGTCGAGTTGGCGTTTGCGGTTCCGTTGATGTTGACTGGATCGCCCGGTTTGAAGTCGTCTCCGATGGTTTCTATGTCTAGGGCTGAGTCGGCGTAGACTGATGCGAATGAGGGTATGAGTAGGAGTGTGAGGATCAGGATGGAGGTGAGTCTTTTCATCTTCATGTTCGTCCCTCTATAGGAAACGGTGCTTTTATTAGAGGAACCCGCCGAAACGTTTTGAAACAGGTGTTTCATGGTTTTTTAATCTATATTTAATGACTGGATGTTGGTAATGGTCGTTTTATAGGTGTAATCCATGAATAAGTAGAGTTATGGGCTTTTTAGAAAGTGAGGTTTTTAATGCTTGTTTTGTTTGTTCGTTGTATTTTCGTTGATTATTGTGTAAAATAAGGAGATAATTGGTATTTATTTTCCATAGAGGTCTAGTATTCCGGCAACATCACTAGGATTCAAAGTTCTCTTCTCGAGTTCTCCTTCTGTAGAGTATCCATACATCGTTTCTTCAGAAGCACTTGATTCGTGCGCGCGCCATGGAGGTCGATGAGGTCTCCGTTGCCACTTACGTCGTGGATGGGGATACCTTCGATGTTGCCATGGGGGAGAGGGTCAGGCTGGTGGATGTGGATACTCCGGAGAGGGGGCAGGTGGGATATTCCGAGGCTTCCTACTTCCTTGGGCAGTTGATCTATGGTGAGAGGGTCTATCTGGACGTCGATGATGTGTATCGCTATGGTCCTTACGGCAGGCTTGCGCGCGCTGAAACGTGATCATTAAACTAAGACGCACGCGCGCAACCAACTTGCTTGATAAGTTCGTAATTACAAGATAAACTTGCAAACAACAATAAAAATTTAAAAGGAAGTAACACTTTTTGTTCTCTCGAAGGGGTAAAAGATGCGAAGAAAAAAAGAATCCCTTATCACGAATCTTCATGACGTTCTGCTGATTCCCAAAACTTTCAATTGTTCTGGTGATGGTATATGAAATCAGCACGGAAATCTGCTTCTTTGGTTCCCGTTATGCTATTATCCGCGCTTTTACTTGTATCTATTAATATACCGCGCGCTCTCACCGCTGCTAGGACAGGACCACAGAATTTCGCGGTAATTTGCGCTCAGTTTAGTGACCAGACGACGACTCGATGGACAATAAATGAAATGGATGCGATTATGACGACTATTAGCGATTTTTGGTACAATGCAAGCTATGGCACGGTGACTATCGCAAGTGAGGTGGAAGGATGGTATAATCTAGGAAATACCCAAGCTTCCTACGGTAACCTGGAAGATAATTGGGGTGACGTACTTGACGACGCAATAAACCTTGCTGATCCTGATATAGACTTTTCACAGCACGACTATCTCCTCGTTTGGATCAACATACCCTG
>Ga0209978_10000221_pt1 | contig 19364 bp, 25 predicted proteins | sample BentaG_FD_182805 | JGI IMG/M metagenome (GOLD analysis project Ga0209978, IMG submission 182805) | Deep subsurface microbial communities from South Atlantic Ocean to uncover new lineages of life (NeLLi) - Benguela_00093 metaG (SPAdes)... | ecosystem: Environmental > Aquatic > Marine > Oceanic >... | reverse complement strand
CTGCGGGACGCCGAATGTTTCCTTTATCCATCTTATCCTCCTTTTTGGGATTTGTGCAAAAGAGTACAAACAGAAGGAGAGGCAGAAAAAGTTTCATCCTTACTACCATATATAACATAGTACTTCGCCGCCTATACCAAATTTCCTACAATCTCTATCTGTCAAAATGCCCTTTGAAGTTGATATGATTGCTATACCTAATCCACTAAGAACTTTGGGAAGATCTCTTTTTGATTTGTATATTCTTAAACTCGGCTTTGATACCCTCTTCAAACACGTTATTGGCGACTTACCTTCACTGTCATATTTCAACTTTATATTTATTGATCCATGTATCTCGTCCTCGTTGAATTTGAAAGAGTCGATAAATCCTTCATTTTCTAATATTTGAGTAATCTCCAATTTTACCCTTGAAGAAAGGACATTAACCTCTTTATGATACGCACTTATTGCATTTCTAATCCTCGTGAGATAATCTGCAATTGGGTCATGTGTCGGCATATAAACCTCCTTGCCCTTTTTCTACCAAGTAGCCTTTCTTACCCCGGGGATTTCGCCTTTTAGAGATAGTTCTCTGAAGCATATCCTGCAGAGTCCAAATCTTCGCAGGTATCCTCTCTGTCTCCCACATCTTGAGCATCTGAAATATCTCCGAGTACTGAATTTAGGCTCTTTTTTTGATTTCACCCACAGTGATTTTTTTGTCATAGTCTAATCCTACTTCTTAAAGGGCACCCCCAATGCTGATAGAAGTTCATGGCTTTCCTCATCTGTTCTGGCACTTGTCACTATCGTTATATCCATACCGAATATTTTCTTTACTTTATCGATCCTGATTTCGGGAAAGATCGTATGTTCGGTTACACCGAATGTAAAATTTCCTCTCCCGTCGAAAGAATCGCGCGAAACTCCTCTGAAATCTCTGATGCGCGGCATAGAAAAATTTACCAGCCTATCAAAGAATTCATACATCCTCACACCCCTTAGACTAACTTTACAACCTATGGGGTTGCCCTTCCTCACTTTGAATTGAGAAACTGCCTTTTTGGCTCTTGTAATCGCAGGCTTTTGTCCTGTGATTATTGAGAGGTCAGCAGATGCGATATCGAGCAATTTCGGGTCTTGAGTAGCTTGCCCTACCCCCATATTGACAACTATCTTGACCAATTTCGGGACCTGATGCACATTCTTATACGAAAATTTCTTCCTCAGAGAAGGGATAACCTTCTCTTTGTAAAAGTCTTTTAATCTTGTAGACCTGTGCACAATATCTTTTTGGGAAAGTGCCTGTGCTTCTGGTTTAGTTTCAGTCCGTGTTTCAGTCTTGGTTTTACCTTTTGCCTTTGCCATAATTAATCTTCTATCATCTCCTCACATCGTTTACAAATTCGCACCTTCCGTTTGTCTTTTAGAATTTTGACACCGACTTTAGTATGCTTTCCGCACTTGGGGCATATTAAAGATAGGTTCGAAAGGTGAATGGGTGCTTCTTTTTCTATTATTCTCGATTGCTCGCCTGATCTTCTGGCTTTGGAGTGTCTGTGTATGAAATTTATCCCCTCAACTATCGCCTTCTTCTCTTTAGCAAAAAGTTTGAGGATTTTACCCCGCTTACCCTTCTCATCGCCTGAAATCATAAGAACGGTATCACCCTTCCTTATCCTCATCAGATAACCTCACTCGCTAAAGATATTATCTTCATAAACTTACGGTCTCTCAGCTCCCTGCCTACAGGACCGAGAATTCTTGTCCCCCTAGGTTCATATCTCTCATCCACAAGCACACATGCATTGTCATCGAATCTAACATACGACCCATTGCTCCGCTGTTGCTCCTTCTTTGTTCTAACTATTACAGCCTTCGTCACATCACCCTTTTTAATCTGGGTATTGGGTATTGCATCCTTTATTGTCACAACTATTATATCTCCTATCCTCCCATATCTTCTCTTCGATCCTCCAAGCACCTTTATACACATAGCAGTCTTGCCACCTGTATTATCGGCAACTCGCAGTCTTGTTAATTCCTGAATCATCTAACAATTCCTGAATCATCTAACATCCTATCAATTCAGACACTGATTACCATCTCAGAATCCGTATGGACAGATAATCACTGAGCAAATATCTTTCTTTTTATCCCTATATTTATAATCTGTGTTCACCCCGTTAGATAGTAAACATCTTACGGGGTTCATCAGTGTAAATCTGTGTCTACTATCTGAATCATAATTCCTACTGTGTTGATTTCAGAATGTCGGCAACACGCCATCGCTTTAGCTTACTCAACGGTCTTGTCTCTACTATCCGTACCTGGTCACCCACTTTACACCTGTTTTCTTCATCGTGAGCGTAGAATTTCTTTTTTGTTTTAATAGTCTTTTTATAAAGAGGGTGGATATGTCTCCTTTCTACTATTACTATTACAGTCTTATCACATTTATCTTTGACAACAACGCCTATTCTACTTTTCCTTTTCTCCACGTTTACTCCTTCCTTTCTCTTTCAACAATGTCTTTATCCTTGCAATCTCCCTTCTCTGTGTTCTTAATCTTAAGGGATTTGTTAGTTCCTGTGTCACATGTTTAAATCTCATATTAAATATATCTTCTATCAATTCAAAAAGTCGAGTTCTCAATTCCTGTTCAGTCAAATCTCTCAGCTCTCCTACTTTCATACCATCTTCCTCGACACGAATCTGGTGCGAATGGGCAATTTCGATGCACCCAGCCGAAACGCCTCCTTGGCCTGTTCTTCAGGTACACCTTCCAGTTCAAACATCACTCTACCGGGTTTTACAACAGCGACCCAGTATTCGGGTGCGCCTTTACCCTTACCCATTCTCGTCTCCGCAGGTTTTTTGGTTACAGGTTTATCCGGAAATATTCTTATCCAAAATTTACCAGCCCGTTTAAGAAATCTTGTTATAGCAACCCTTGCAGCCTCGATTTGACGTGCAGTTATCCATCCAGGTTCAAGTGATTGGAGTCCATACTCACCAAAATCCAGTTTTCTCGCTCCTTTCGATTTTCCTCTCATCCTTCCCCTCTGCTGTTTGCGATACTTCACTTTCTTTGGCATCAACATCTTTCTTATCTTCCTTTCTTCAAAACATCGCCTTTATATATCCATACCTTCACACCTATACATCCGTATGTAGTAATGGCGGTAGAAGTTGCATAGTCTATATCTGCACGCAGGGTATGGAGAGGAACTCTGCCCTCTTTGTACCATTCCATACGGGCGATTTCAGCGCCAGCAAGTCTACCCTTACATACAACCTTGATACCCTGTCCACCGAATCTCATAGCCTGTGAGACAGCCTTCTTCATAGCCCTTCGAAAAGAAATCCTTGCCACGAGTTGCCTTGCTAAATTATCTGCAACTAACTGGGCATCCAGTTCGGGCGTCTTCACTTCATATATATTGAGATCAATTTCCTTATCCGTTATATGTTTCAGTTCTGTCTTCAACCTCTCGACTTCAGTTCCTTTCCTGCCGATGACGATAGCAGGTCTACCTGTATGGAGGTTCACGATAACCTTCTTTGAAGTCCTTTCTATCTCTATTTTCGAAACAGATGCCCTTTTATGTCGTTTCCTTATATACTTTCTTATGAGTGCGTCTTCTGCAATGAATGAAGCAAAATCTTTCTTTGCGAACCATCTTGAACTCCAGTCCTTCGTTATGCCCAGTCTAAAACCTATTGGATGTGTTTTCTGTCCCAAGAGCTCCTCCTTTTCATTTTTTCTCTGCTACTATTATCGTTATGTGACTTGTTCTCTTCCTTATCATCGATGCTCTGCCATATGCCCTCGCCCTGTATCGCTTCATCGTTGCCCCTTGAGTTACCCTCGCATCTTTCACATATAAAGAGTCCATATCCAGTTTATCCTTGCCAACGATGTCCACCGCATTCGCTGCTGCCGATCTCACCGTCTTTTCTATAAAGAGGCTTCCTCTCTGGGGCAAAAATTTCAAAATAGAGAGCGCTTCTGACACAGGCTTCCCATTTATTAGCTTGGCAACCTCATTCGCCTTTCTCGACGATATCCTTACGAACCTTGAAATTGCCCTTGCTTCCATCATCTTTTCCCTCTTATCCTCGTAGCTTTTTCAGCCTTGGTTCCAGAGTGTACACGGAAAATTCTTGTGCTAGAGAATTCTCCCAATTTATGTCCTACCATATTTTCCGTTATATAGACTGGCAGAAACTTCATTCCATTATGAATGGCGATAGTGTGTCCCACAAAATCCGGCGTTATGGTTGAACGTCTCGCATAGGTACGGAGCACCTTCTTCTCGTTTTTTTCATTTAACTGAAGTATCCTTTTCAATAACTTCAGATCTACATAAGGACCCTTCTTAACAGACCTCGGCATTTGAACCTCCACTTTTAATACTGCAATTCAGACACTGATTACTATAGATATTCACTGATTAAATATCTTCCTTTTTATCTTAATTTCCTTGTCAAAATTTATCAATAATCCTACTTCTATGTTTATGATCTGTGCACATCTGTGTAAATCTGTGTCTACTGTTTGAATCACTGTTTTAGTATGTAATCTCATTTTCTTCTCTTAACTATATACTTATCCGATAGTTTCTTCTTTCTCGTTCTCAAACCCTTGGCGAGAAGCCCATCGGGTGAACAGGGGTGTCTCCCCCCTGATGCCTTGCCTTCTCCACCACCCATAGGATGATCTACAGGGTTCATCGCTACTGCCCTCGTTCTTGGACGGAAACCCAGCCATCTCCTTCTTCCTGCCTTTCCATAAGAGATAGTGCCGTGCTCTATATTACTCACCTGACCAATCGTTGCTAGGCACTGAAGGGGTATGAGTCTTATCTCGTCCGAAGGCAGTTTTATATGTGCAAATTTTCCCTCTTTGGCTAATATTTGTGCACCTGTCCCAGCCCCTCTTACCAATTGACCACCTTTTCCTCTCCGAAGTTCTATGTTAAAGATCGGCATCCCAATGGGTATATCACTCAACGGGAGCGTATTTCCAATCTTAATGGGAGAACCTGGTCCGGACTGAACAACATCTCCCTTTCTCAAACCATCGGGTGCAATGGTGTATCTCCGCTCACCATCTCTGTATAGTAGAAGGGCAATCCTTGCAGAACGATTTGGGTCGTATTCTATAGACTCAACCTTTGCAGGTATGTCAAACTTGTCCCTTTTGAAATCTATCACTCTGTATCTCCTTCTATGTCCACCGCCTCTATGCCTGGTAGTAATCCTTCCCTGATTATTCCTACCGCCTTTCTTTCTCAAGGATGAAAGAAGCGGTTTATGTGGTCTCTTCTTTGTAAGTTCAGAAAAGTCAGAAATATGCGTGAATCTTAAAGAGCTGGTAGTTGGTTTAAACTTTTTCATATTATGCACCCTCAAACAGTTCTATTCTGTGATCCTCCTTCAATGTGACAATCGCCTTTTTCCAATCGGCTCTCTTTCCTTCAAACCTACCGAGTCTTTTCACCTTTCCTTTTACCCGTTGTATATTTACATTTTTGACCTTGACTTTAAATATCTCTTCCACTGCCTTTTTCACCTCTACTCTATTCGTGTCGATTCGAACAGAGAAGAGGTATTTATTCTGTTCCCTCAACTTCGTTGCCCTCTCAGTTATTATCGGTTCCAGTATTAATTCTCTCGGATTCATACAAATATCTTCTTCATACTATTCAATGCACTTTCTGTAAAGACGATAAATTTGTTCTTCAACACGGTGTAGCAATCGAGTTTCCATGCGTCAGTCAGTTGAAGCCATGGTATATTTCTGCCAGAGAGGAAGATATTTCTGTCATATTTGGACAAGACTATAAGGGTAGGCTCCGATTCAAGATTGAAATTTTTTAAAACTCCTACCAGCTTCTTCGTCTTCGGTTCTGAAAACTTGAAATCCTCAATAACTCTAATTTTTCGGTCTGCACATTTTTCTGACAATGCGGAAAAGAGTGCAAGCTGTCTAACTTTCTTTGGTAATTTCCATCCAAAATTCCTCGGTTTTGGTCCAAATGTGACACCACCACCAACCAGGATTGGTGAAGACTTTGTCCCCTGTCTTGCCCTACCGGTTCCCTTCTGTCTATATGGCTTCGCTCCTCCACCTCTGACCTCAGCTCTCCCCTTCGTCGATGCCGTCCCTCTTCTCCGGTTTGCAAGGGTAGATCTGCATACTTCGTAAACAGCCACCTCATTGGGAACTATGGCAAATATCTCCTCTGGCAGATGTGCCACACCCTTATTCTCTCCAGAAATTGTTCCTATATCTATTTCAGGCATAAATATTTACCATATAAAATAAAAAATTTTTGTCAAGTTTTTTTGATCAAAAGATAACCATTTCTCGCACCGGGAACTGCTCCTTTAATGAAGAGACGATTATTCTCGATGTCAACTTTTACAACGGTCAAGTTTTTAATACTCGTCTTGTCACCGCCATATCTGCCGGGCAGTCCTTTGCCTTTCCATACCCTACCAGGGTCAGTTGTTCCACCGATTGAACCTGGAACAGCGTGGGACATAGACCCGTGTGATTCTGGACCACCTGAATATCCGCATTTTTTAACCACACCGCTAAACCCTCTACCTTTTGAAAAACCTGTGACTCGAACCTTCTCTTCTTCTTTAAACAACTCGACCGTTAGTTTCTGTCCGCACTCGAAGTTTGCAATATCTTCCACTCTAAACTCAGTGAGCTTCCGTTTTGGAACCACTTTTGAGTTTTTAAAATGTCCTGCATAAGGTCTATTGGGTTTCTTCTTATCTTCAAATCCCAACTGTATTGCGTTGTAACCCTCCTTTTCTTTCGTCTTTTTCTGGATGACATAGCATGGGCCACAAACTACTACGGTTACGGGGACCACATTACCATTATCATCGAAAATCTGCGTCATATTCAACTTTTTACCTATCAATCCTAACATATAGCTCTCCTTTTTCAATTATTAGCAATTCAGACACTGATTACCACCCTGCACTTATGCATAAGTGCAGGGTCTACTATTTGAGTCACAGTATATAACAATCTTCCCCAACTCTCCTTTTCTCCTTACAACTTTATTTCCACATCAACGCCTGTAGGGAGATCCATTTTCATCAATGCGTCTATAGTCTGTGGTGAAGATTCAGTGATTTCAATCAACCTCTTATGAATTCTGATTTCAAACTGTTCCCTCGACTTTTTGTCAACATGTGGTGAACGGAGAACCGTATACAGAGATCGTTTAATCGGGAGCGGGATTGGGCCAGAAACTTTGGCACCTGTTCGTTTAGCCGTCATAACGATCTCCTTCGTTGACTGGTCTAGAATTGCATGGTCGTATGCCTTGAGTTTTATTCTGATTTTATCTTTTGGCATCTATCCCCCTTGAAATTTTTCTATTATCTTGTTCTGAATCTCCTCTGGTAATTCTTCATATTTTGCAAACTCCATCGTATAGGTTGCTCGTCCCTGTGAAATTGACCTCAGCCCAGTTGCATATCCAAACATAGTTGAGAGAGGACACATCGCATCTACCGCCTGTTCCTCAAGTTTCGAGAAAATGCTTAAAACTCTGCCTCTCCTTGAACCTATATCGCTTATTATCTCACCTAAAAATTTTTTAGGGGTAACAACTTCGAGTTTCATAATCGGTTCTAAAAGAAGCAATTTTGCCGATTTTAAAGCATTCTGGATTGAAAGGGATGTTGCAAGTTTAATTCCAATCTCCGATGTAGAATCATCGTAAGAGATGGATAAGAGGGTGATCCGAACATCTGTCATCGGGTAGCCAGCAAAAAATCCTGTTTCCATAGAGTCGTGAACGGTTCTGGACACAGATTCAACTATTTCATTTGGTAAGAATTTCACATTATTTTCGAAGATAAAACCGCTGCCCCTTTTAAGTTGAGATATTTTCAATTCAACTTCAGCGTGTTCCTTTCGTCCACCAATTTCTTTATCAATCTTTGCACTACCAGAGGAGGTTTTAGATATTGTCTCTCTATATGCCACCTGAGGTTTACCAACATTTGCCTTCACCCCGAAGTCTTTTGTCATTCTCTCCACCAGGACCTCGAGGTGTAACTCACCCATACCTGCTATGATGGTCTGTCCTGTCTCAACATCTGTTCTCACCTCAAAAGTTGGGTCCTCTTCCTCCATCTTTTTCAAACCGTATTTCAGTCTTTCCTCATCCGCTTTAGTCTTCGGTTCAATAGAAATGAATATGACCGGTTCGGGAAATTTCATAGACTCGAATATTATGGGGTGAGATTGGTCACACAGGGTAGAGCCTGTTTTACTGTCTTTAATTCCCACAAAGGCACATATATCACCTGCAGAAACTTCGTTCAGTACCTCCCTTTTATTCGCATGCATCCGCAAGATTTTAATGACTCTCTCCCGTTTCCTATTATTTGCGTCGTAAACAATGGAACCGTGATTTATCTTACCTGAGTAGACCCTTACATAAGAGAGTCTTCCAACATAGGAGTCAGAAGCAATTTTAAAGAGCAGACTCGAAAATGGTTCACCATCCTGGGTTTTCCGAAATTCTTTTTTGAGTGTGGCTGGGTTAACACCTTCGACTGGTGGAATGTCAGTAGGGGATGGCAAAAAATAGCAGATAGCATCGAGTAATTTCTGGATACCCTTATTTTTAATGGCAGAACCACAGAGGACAGGAACCAATTTGCACGCAAGGGTAGCTTTCCTAATACTCCGTCTCATCTCTTCTTCAAGAACAGGTTTGCCGTGTAGAAATTTTTCGGCTATCGAATCATCAAAATCTGAAATCGTCTCAAGCAAGAGCTCTCTATAGTGATTAAATTCCTCTATATTATCTTCTACCTCAGATTCGGTAAAAGTGAGACCTTCTGTAGTATCTTTCCAGAGATAGGTTTTCAATCTAATGAGGTCGACAACACCTTCAAAGCTATCTTCAGAGCCTACAGGGATCTGAATTGGACATGCCTCGCCTGTTAATTTTTCATTGATCATATCAACGGTTTTATAAAAGTCGGCGCCAATTCTATCCATCTTATTTACAAACCCTATTCTTGGTATACGGTATCTATCCGCCTGTTTCCATACAGTTTCTGATTGTGGTTCTACTCCACCGACTCCGCAAAAAAGAGCAATCGCACCATCCAACACCCTTAAAGAACGCTCAACCTCTGCGGTAAAATCCACATGTCCTGGGGTATCTATTAAATTCATTGTATGGTCCTTCCAGAAAAATGTGGTAGCAGCGGATGTAATAGTGATCCCCCTCTGTTTTTCCTGCTCCATCCAGTCCATAGTGGCCGAGCCTTCGTCTACTTCGCCCATACGATGTATCTTTCCTGAGTAGTAGAGCATCCTTTCGGTTGTAGTAGTCTTCCCCGCATCTATATGAGCCATTATACCGATGTTTCTCACTTTTGTTAACTCTGACTCTCTCATCCTTAACACCTGACTTTTCTTTTACCATCTAAAATGGGCAAAAGCTCTATTTGCTTCAGCCATCTTGTGAGTATCTTCTCTTTTCTTTATTGCAGCCCCTTCTTTCTTGTTGGCTCCAATAATTTCAGAAGCCAGTCTCTCTGCCATCGAATGTTCTGGTCTCGACCTTGCCGAGTACAATAGCCAGCGGATGGCTAAAGAATTTTTTCTATTCATTCTCACCTCTACAGGCACCTGGTAAGTCGCCCCGCCTACTCTTCTCGATCTAACCTCAACCACAGGTTTCACATTATTAACTGCCTGTTCAAAAACAGGGAACGGATCCGTATTCAGTTTTGACTGAATCAAATCCATAGCAGTATAAAAGATCTTCTCAGCCACAGATTTCTTGCCACACCACATAATAGAGTTAATGAATTTTGTAACCAGAACAGAATTATACTTCGAATCTGGCAAAACTTTTCTTCTCTCTGCCCTTTTTCTTCTTGCCATAAAACCTCCAAATTTGCGAATTTAATAATATAATTAAATAATAAAGGATGTCAAGAAAAATCGAACCAAATGCTAGGGAAAGATTGTGTCTACAAGGTGTCAAGTCTTGACAGGCTGACATTTCTTGATCTATAATGAAACTATACACCACAAGATTAACCACAGAAAATAGAAATTAAGAAATTTATCCATTCAGTTTCACAATTTCCATTTTCTTATTTTCTCTTTAGTATCTTGTGTTAATCTGTGTAATCTGTGGTTTCCAGTCAGAAGTTGATTTCTGAAAGTTTGGTGTAGATGGGGCCCTCTGGTGTCAGATCACTGCGCATTATCGCTATTTTTGAGACCTTAAAGGACGAGGACTGGTATTTTTTCTCTTTAATTAAATCTTTCAGTCTGTCTATATTCACCTGGGATTTTATTCTACCAAGGGTTATGTGATCTGAAAATTGCCTATCTTCTTTTTTAAAGCCTATCTTTTCAAGGTTTCCCTCTATACTTTCTGCAAGGTTCTTTATCCTCTCTTTGCCCGATTGAACGCCAACCCATATAACTTTTGGGCGACTCAGGCTGGGAAATGCACCTATGTCTTTCAAATCGATAATAAACGGTGTAACTCCTTTTACAGATTCTTGGATAGATTTTTTTATCAGTTCAATCTTTTCCTCCTCCACATTCCCTAGGAATTTTAAAGTGAGGTGAATATTATCCGGTTTCACCCATTTTGCCACTGCTTTCGTTTCTTTCAATTCTTTTTCAATATCTGATAACTCTTTTTTAATAGATTCTGGCAATTCAATGGCTATAAAAGTTCTAATCATAATATAAAATCTACAGCGAAAATACTAAAGTGTCAAGAGAAAAGAAGCGTCCTCTCCGCGTTTATCCGTATCCTTTATTCGTGTTTTTCGTGTGTTTCGTGGGCTGTTTTTTTCTTGACAAAGGGAAAATTTTATGGTAGTAGAATTATCGTATTAAAAATCAGGAGGTGATGAATGAAGAAAGATATTCATCCAAAGTATTTCGATACGACTGCAACCTGTGCATGTGGAAATGTGATACATACACGCTCTACAATGAAAGATATAAGGGTAGAAATCTGTTCTAAATGTCATCCTTTTTACACGGGGAAACAGAAGATTATCGATACAGCAGGTAGAGTAGAGAAATATAGAAGAAAATATAGCAAGAAGAAATAAAAATCTTCGCAGAGGCAGTTGAAAAAGAGGGATCTCAATCAGGTTTAATGAAAGAAGATTGAAAAGAGGGTGCCAGTGATAGAAAATAAAAACAGCAGTAATTTTTTCCCCAGTCCTATATTATAATGTTTTTTAAAGAATTTATACATTCCCCTGTAATGATTGAGAATCACTCCTTCTCTCTTTCCTGCCCTGCTTCTACCCAAGTAGTGTATTATAGATGCGTTCGGATTGTAGTAGACTCTATACCCAAATTGTTTTGCCCTGTAACAGAAATCCGTGTCTTCAACATATAGAAAGAAAGATTCATCAAATCCGCCGCATCTATGAAAGAGTTCTCTTCTTATAATCATAAATGCACCTGCAACCGCATCTACCTCTGTTATCTTATTGTAAGAGTCTCTCATCAGATACTTTTTTGAGAACCTGTTGTCAGGGAACAGTGAAGTGAGTGGTGATTCTCTTCCAAAGAATAGAAGCGGCAGGTCGGGAAAAGAACGGCAGGTAAGTTGAAGAGTTCTATCTGGATTTAAAACCCTTCCACCTGTTATACCTGCATCCCTGTGGTTGTTCATAAAACTGACCAGCTCATCGATCGCACCTTCATTGACGATGGTATCTGGATTCAAAATTAGAATGTATACGCCTTTTGCAGATTTTATTCCCTTATTCAATGCAGCAGAGAAGCCAGAGTTTCTGTCATTAATTATGAGTTTGACTTGAGGAAAATTTCTTTTGACCATCTCAACACTGGTGTCAGAAGAGTTATTATCAATAACTATAATCTCAAAAGCCACTCCGGGATTTGATCTGTATATGGAGGTGAGACAACTTTGAAGGTATTGTCTCGTATTATAATTGACAATGACGATGCTTATCATTGAAAAAAGTTTAATAGGACGCAGATAACTTTTGCCACCAAGACACAAAGACACTCGTTTACGTTAATCGGTTACGATGCCCGTTTCGTCTGACGGCTACGTAAATCGCGTCTTTCTTAATCATTAGTCTAATACTCTGATATCTGAATTCTCCACCTGGTATTCTGATTTTCTGATATTCTTTTTTCATAACCGTAACCGTTGGCCACTCCACGATACGGGCTTCGTTGCCGTCAAACGCTTAACGAAATTCTCTTTGTGTCTTCGAGTCTTTGTGGCTAATAAAATGGGCGATACCCGATTTGAACGGGTGACCTCTTGCATGTCAAGCAAGCGCTCTAACCAGTCTGAGCTAATCGCCCTTTCTTCATTCTACAATTCAGACAAAAATTGTCAAGGTAAAAGAAACCACGAATCACACTCACCCCATTAGATAGCAAACATCTAATTTTCAACAGTCACTTCGGGCTATTTTTTGTATACATTAGAGATAAAGACTTCATACATCTTCTTGGACTTCAGACCACTTTTTGAATCGGCCTGTCCTGAAATCCTCATCGCCTCTCATAATACTTTTAAGAAAATCTTTATCTCTCAAAATCTCTTTTGTAGCGTTTAACTCTTCTTTTGCTCTCAAGTAAACAACAAAGTCTGCCACCTCTTTTTTGTGTTCTTTTGAGAGCTTTTCAAAGTCAGCAAAGACTCTCTCTTCAATCACCGTCTTTGCGCCCATTTTGACCTCCTTTATCGGTCATTTTTTGTTTATTTCCATCCGCTGACAATAATTAAAGAACACTTGCGCACAGCGTTCTACAAATAATTTCCATGCGGATCCCATATCCCTACGGATCCGTATGGACGGGTCTGCGACCGTAGGAAGATGTCCCTCAATCCCACCCCTGGGGTGGGATTCGCCATTTAGAAGATGAGATTGCCACGCCCATACGGTTTCAGAAACCCATTCGGGCTCGCAATGACAAAAAGAAAGGGATTAAAATCTGTGTTAATCTGTCCATACGGTCATACGACCCGTCCATTGCACAGCATCCGTATGGAACGGATCCGTAGGGATAGGGGATCCTGAGATGTCAATCTGTGGTTTGAATTTTTATTTTCAAACTGTTTGTGTAACCTTTGGTGAATTTCCGAATACCTGTTCATAGAGTTCTGGATACCTGTCCTTTCCACCAATCAACAAGAAGGTTAAAGGCATTACCTTTCTCGCCAGTTCTACCATCTTTTTCGTCCTTTCCCGTATATCCCACTGGGCATATGCATCTTCCCGCAGTCTTGAAATATGATAGAGTTCGCGTCCGTTTACACTGAGCAGTACCCTCTTTCTGTGCGCATTGGTTAAAATGTATTGTGCCACTCCAGGAAGTTTTTTGTCTATCTTATCGTATGTCTGTTCTGTCTTACTAATAATTTGTTGAAATTTTTTATCCATACCTGTTTCGTAAATAGATTCTGGAATTGTAACTCCGAGATTTGGGTCATATCTCTGGGATGTGATAGTTGCCATACGGTGACGTTTTAACTGGGCGAAGCAGGAAGCCGAAACAACAATATCATAACTTAGATGAATATGTTCGTATTCACGCAGCACAGCATCATAGAACTCCATATATCGAAACGAAGTCTTTATAACCTCCCGTTGCTTATCGAAACTCATTGAGGAAACAAACTTCAAACACTCGGCAAATGACATATTTGAAGATTTATGCAGAATAGCGGCTATTGTGATATTATCACCGTTATGCGTATAATTTACAAGTTCAACTCCATCTTTTCCTTTACCCATTTTCCCCTCGGTGAATTTTCTGAGTGCAGGATGGGTTTTCTGGTCGTATTCGTTCGCATCAAAAAATAAAATTATGGAAGGAGCTACCTTCTCCACCAGATCATACATTCTCTGACCTAATTCTCTTATCTCGTCCAATTCGTTAGAAGCAAATCGTCGAAATAAGAGTTCAAGATTGCGTGCATTTATGGTTTCACCGAGTTGAGTCTGGGTAGCCAATGATGCGATATAACGGGCATCCTCTTTAGCCCACCCATCAAGCATACTATGATTCTTATGATTTTCAGCCATTTTCTTATATTTTCTAAAAACATACTCTTTCAGTTTCTGATAGAGTCTGTGATAGAACTCGTTTTGGAGTCTTATGGTTTTGACGAAAATGGTTTTAAATTCAGAATTCTCAATCTCTGGTGGAACCACAAAATCATTTTTTAGCGTAACATATCTTTGAGACTTTTCCGTATAGGAGCAGATTCGAAATTTTTCTATCTCTTCAACTGCCAGGCGTGAAACTCCGATAATATCGAAGTTGAAGACTGCATGTTCTGCAATGGAGTGGTGTCCCATATCAAAAATAATCTTCTTATTTGAAGAGCGTGCTTTTTCTACTTCCCTGCGGGCGATCTTTCGTAATTCATCAACAGATTTCGGACTGCGACTTATCCTTGCATAGGCAGCAGATATCGTTTCGGGGGTGAAGTTGGATATATCTGTTTTTAATTCTTTCAGTATCTCGATATCTACATTGAAACCCGCTAACAGCACTTTCATGGCTGCATTATACCTTCTCCAACTTCCCCGTCAAGTAAAAATTAACCACAGAGAAAAAAGAATAAAAATGGGGACGCAGATGAACCCCGTTAGAGGCGTCGTCTCTAACGGGGCAGAGACACGAAGAAGAAAATACTTCTTTAACCTTGGTGGCTTTGTGCCTTGTCCGCAGGATCCGTATGGAGTGGCAAAATTTATCTGCGGTTATCAGCGAAAATCTGCGTCCTATTAAAAGGCTAATCTTTCCAAAAGAGATGGTTTCGGTCGGATGAATACCAACTCTGGCTTCTTTTTTATTTTCGCCAACTCGCAGGCTACCCTTACTGCCTCATCCAATCCCCCGAGATAGTCTACGAGTTTTAAACCCAGTGCCTGACTTCCCGTGTATATCCTTCCTCCTGCCATTTCCAATACTTCCTCATAACCGAGCCCCCTTCCTTCTGCCACTTTCTCAACGAATTTACGGTAGAAATACTGGATATAATTATCGAAATCCTCAAGTTCCTCCTCTGTGAATCTCCTCGTTTCGGAGAACATATCCGCATGTTCTCCTCTTTTTATTATCTCAGGGTTTATCCCAATCTTGTTATAGGTTTTTGCAAGAACAGGTTTGAGACCTAAAACTCCTATACTGCCGGTTATCGTTCCCGGGTTGGTAACTATCTTATCAGCCGGGCAGGCAATATAATAACCACCTGACCCCGCTACATCAACCATAGAAACGACTACCGGTTTCCCACTTTTTTTTGTTTCTCTCACCTCTCGCCATATCAGATCGGATGCGAGTCCACTCCCACCGCCAGAGTCAATCCTCAATATAATTGCCTTTACAGATCTGTCACTTTTCAATTTCTTAATCTGTTTCACTACCGTCTCCGACCCGATCGTGCGCTCGCCATATAAGAAATCTGAACCGCTCTTACCTGTGACTATCAGTCCAGTCAACTGTAAAACCGCTATTTTAGGAGGTACTGCCCATCCATATCTTTTCAGCCTTCCCTTTATACCTGCAGTTTTGAACTTTTTTTCATCGCCTTTAATACCGCATTCCTCCATTATAGCCTTCTTCGCATCTTCATAGAATCCAATCTTGTCTATAAGACCTTTATCTCTGGCTACTTCGGGTATCATCAATCCATAATCTAATAGTTCAGGAGAAATTTTTCTGTCTTCTACTATACCAGAAACTAACTGATTATGAAAATTGTCAACTACCGATTGATATTGCTCTCTTGCTTCATCTGACAGTGTATCCCTTGTAAGTGGTTCGAACGCAGATTTGTATTTCCCTGCCCTCGAACCTTCGAACTCAACCCCGAGTTTTCCAAACATCTCTTTCATCATATATACTTTGAAGTAAGGACCCACCATCCAGAGGTCACTCATAGGTGTGACCACTATACGGTCAGCACACGATGCAAGGTATAGGTCGCCGACATCACACCCGTATTCAAAATATACTACAACTTTTTTCTCTTTCTTCAATTTTTTAATTTCATTCCTCAATTCCTGAAATGTCCCAAATCCTGCCCTTAAATTTTTGATTTTGAAAAGCACACCTTTTACCGTTTTGTCAACTCTTGCTCTTTCGATCTCTTTCAATTTATTGTTCAAACCCTTTGAACTCCTACCGAACAGGCTAAATCCTTTTGGCATATCTTCTATCTCACCACTCAGATCGATCTCCACTATTTTCTTCTTCTTGAATACTGTTCGCTGAATTTCAGACGAGGAGGATAGATGGATAAAATGGGATGTGTCCCTATTTACGAAATTATATCCCATTGAAGAGTATGTAAAGTTAAGACCGATTCCGACACTAAAGTCATCCTCATCCTTAAATCTACCAGAGAGCACCACACCGTCTATCAATTCTAATTCAGCGCCGTAACTCATCGTTATGTCCTCGCTTTTTCTTTCACCTTCTGCCTCGGCAAAAAGGGTTATCCTATCGCCAAACGGTCTGAATCCAACCCCTCCAATATATCTCTTCAGTATTTTCACTCCACTTCCATATTCCGGTTCATTGATATTCTCAACTACCCCACCTATGGAGAGAAAGTCTTTTGGCCGAAAAAGGAACCCTCCATCTATGGAATAGATGGTCCATTCGGGAGACTTCTGCCATCTATTTCTAAAACCAGCATAGAGATTGCCCGACATTCTGAATCCGGAAGAGAGGTTGAAATCCTGAACATCCCCTTCGTATCGTGCATATCCAAATCCTAAACTATGGGCACTTAAGAGCAGGTTCCAGTGTTTGATTTTTTCCTCCAACTTCATAGAGAATAGCAAAAAAGATCCTTTTTCAACACCAAGCCCTGCCGGATTTACAAGGATTGCAGATGCCTCATCACTCGTAGCAACTGAAATGCCTGATGTATATTGTGAATAACCTTGAGTAGAGAGGAGTATCCCTGTAATGAAAATAAAACTTTTTTTCATCGCTACCTCCTTTTTTAGTGGTAAAAAACATACAAACCTATCATATCAAGTCAAGGAAAAAACACGGAGCACCACGGATGCTGACATAGATAAACACAGGGAATAATACGACTAAACACGAAAATGCACAAGTGAACGGAAGGAAATTTCGTTAAGCGTTTAACGGTAACGAAACCCGTACCGTAATTTAAAGATTAGGTTTAGGGGTTACGGTTAGGAAACCCGTATCGTTTATTGGTTACGTTAAAAAGACGACTTACGTAGCCGTCAGACGAAACGGGCATCGTAACCGATTAACCCAGCACCTATGCATAAGTGCTGGGTTAACATAACCGAGTGACTGTAAATGAATTGTAATCTTTATGTTCTTTGTGAACTCTGCAGTTGCTTTCTGCTTGACCCCTTGAAGGAGTTACAAAGCGTGGGGTCAGAAAAATCTGACCATAGCACCTCGTTTTACTCGGTACATAGCACCTCGTTTTACTCGGTACATAGCACCTCGTTTTACTCGGTACATTCCATGCGGATCCAGAGATAGGTCGATTTTTCTTGACAAGGAGTCTTGTTTATTTTAATTTCGAAATATGGGTGTAGAGATTATAAAAAAGATAAAAGAGGTGGAGAAGAAGGCAGAACAGATGATCGAAAAAGCATCCGTTGAAGCAGAAAAGATAATAACCGATGCAGAAGAAGAGGCGAAAAGAGCGGTTAAAGAGGCCGAAGAGAAGGGTAAGAAGCTTCTCGAAGAATCTATAACAGAAGCAAAAAGAGAAGCCGAAGATGAAAAACTCGAGATTAAAAAAGAGAAAGAAAAAGAGATCAAAGATATACAGAAGAAAGCGAAACCAAAACTCGTTCACGCAGTGGAACTCGTTGTGAAAAAGCTAACCGGATAGATATGGCAATTGTTCCTATGGATAAGGTTGTCCTTCTCACGCACAAAAGTGAGAAGGAAGGGCTTTTGAAAGAACTACAGAGAGAAGGCATTGTCCACATAAGTGACCTCAAAGAATCTAATCTCATAAAGGATTACCCGGAATTTTCCCCTCCCGAAATAACACCAGAGTTGGAAGAAATCTCCTCAAATCTCTCACGGACAATAACCTTTCTTTCTAAATATGAAGAGAGGGGAGGAGTGCTGTCAGGATTATTAAAACCGAAGATTCTTTTAAATAGCGAAGAGTTCGAAAAGATAGTTAACAAATTCGACCCAATTCCAATAATAAAAAAATGTGCGGAGTATGAACAGAGACAGAGAGAAATCGCAACAGAAGAAAATCGCATCCATTCTTTAATTGAGCTACTCTCCAATTGGATAGAATTGGATTATCCTTTAGAAGAGATTAAATCTACTGATAAGACCAGAATTGTTTCAGGGTTCATATCAAATCATATCAATGTATCAAAAGTTAAAGAATCTGCTCACAAGATAGAAGCTTTCTCTTTTGAGATCGTCACTGAAACTCCAGAAGAGATTTACTGTATCGTAGCATATTTAAAAGAAGCAGCCCAGGATGTTGAAGAGTTTCTCTCCGCGTTCGATTTTGAGGTTGTTGATTTTGGCGAATTGAAGGGGAAACCAAAAGATATTGTGTCAGAACTTGAAAAAGACCTCTCCAAGTTGAGGGATGAACTCGATACCATATCCAGGTCTTGCAGTGAACTGGTTAATAATTTACCAAAACTTAGAATCCTTTCTGACCATTATACAAATCTTATATCTCAAAAAACCGCGGAGAATAATTCCATTGCAACAAAGGAGGCTGTATATATTGAGGGATGGGCAAGAAGGCGGGATTATAAAAAGTTGGAATCTCTGTTAGAGAAGTTTACCTCAGTGAGTATGAGTAAAGTCAGCCCCGAAGTGGATGAGGAACCACCTACAGATTTAGAGAATAAGAGGCCTTTCAGACCATTTGAGTTTATCACAGAGTTATATGGGATGCCCCACTCTTATGAACTTGACCCTACTCCTCTTTTAGCACCGTTCTTTGCGATATTTTTTGGACTCTGCCTTACAGATGCAGGATATGGAATAATCCTTGCCGTACTCTCTTTCATAATGATGAAGAAATTTCCAGGTGGGAAGAAACTGCTCCAACTCCTGTTTATAAGTGCGATAGCAACAGTAGCAATGGGTGCGATAACAGGGGGATGGTTCGGTGATGCCTTCAAACGGATCCCATTTTCTTCTGTGAGATCTTTTAGGAAATCGGTTATGCTTTTTGACCCGATGGAAACACCGATGCTCTTTTTCCTCATTGCGGTGGGGCTCGGATATTTTCAAATAATGTTTGGATTATGTTTAGCCCTTTACGATAATTTGAAAATATCCG
>Ga0209978_10000220_pt1 | contig 19447 bp, 23 predicted proteins | sample BentaG_FD_182805 | JGI IMG/M metagenome (GOLD analysis project Ga0209978, IMG submission 182805) | Deep subsurface microbial communities from South Atlantic Ocean to uncover new lineages of life (NeLLi) - Benguela_00093 metaG (SPAdes)... | ecosystem: Environmental > Aquatic > Marine > Oceanic >... | reverse complement strand
CCTGTCTGACGAATTCTGTATAGCCTGGTCGGTAGAGAAGACCTTCGCTGTGGGCCACGTAACTGGAGTCGGTAAGTTGGACACAGGGTATGGAAAACTCAGATTTGGTCGGTCCCAAACAGAAAAAACGTATGTAAAGCTCCTTACCTTTCATGATATCTTTAAGAATCTCATGGATTTCCTTTAGCCCTTTGTCTCTATCTTTTGTGCTAATGGCTGAACCAAGGTCAACTCCCTTGGGAACAAGAATATTAGTATGCTCCCTATCTCTGCCTTGATCATAATAAGCATCAAAGTGAACAGTATGACCATCGATAGCAAGTTTGCTTTCCTCCCCATTTTTTATCGCTAATTCTCTGATATACTCAATATCCTCATCTGAATCAGTACAGACAAACACTTTATCCGGATTACAGAGTTCAACATACTTGGCAATAAATTGTTGAAGTTCCGCATTACCTATTTGGCTGACCTCGTCAAACCAAACAACCGCCTTTTGACTTTGGTGCATGGCTATGCCTCCCTATGCTTTACCTTTGAAGGAGAATAGAACTAGCTACAAAGCCTCTACCTATAGTGTAATTATACCATAATAAGGCAATTTAGCTAAAAGCTATGAATAAACTGGCCGTATTAAGGTGATTTACCAATAATCTCCCTAACTTCCAGTTGACAGTGGTGCTGATGGGGGGTAGAATTAAGAATGGGCTGAGAAATTGAGGAGGTGTGGTCATGATAGAGATGACTATTGACAGTATCAGGGTTAGTTTGATGAATTATCAACGGGTGGTAATTCTGAAAGAAAAAATGGCGGAGCGGTATCTCCCGATTTGGATTGGTCCCGCTGAGGCAGACGCCATAGCGGTAAAACTACAGGGCGTGACCGTGCCAAGACCATTAACTCATGACCTGCTATCCTCAATCATCGATAACTTAGGGGCGACGGTCAACTCAATCATCGTCAGTGAGCTTAAGAACGATACCTTTTATGCCAAGATTATGCTTAATGCCGATGGAGGGTTGCTTGAGGTCGACTCTCGTCCTAGCGATGCCCTAGCTCTGGCGGTAAGGGTAGAGGCGCCAATTTACGTTGAAGAGGTAGTCTTAGATAAAGCCGGTATCTTGCTCGACCAGGAGACGGGTAAACCTATCCCGCAGGAGGGGGAAAAGGGAGGGACTGCTGACAGGGAGAAGAAGCCCAGCGAAGAGGAATTGCAGAGAATGTCGGCTTTTTATGATTTCATTAACACCCTTGATTTAGAGGACTTTGATAAGCGCAAGTCCTAAACTACCAGGGACTTGGCTAGCAGAATATCGGGGCTTGCTACTTAGTGGAAAGTTTATTTTGGGGTCGCTTATCACCAGGTTGGCAATGCTGATGCCACCTCGTCTTGACTTTAGAGTTAGCGTGAAATGGTCAACGAAAGTGTTATCAAAAAATTGATGTCCTCAATTAAGTGTGCTGTTTGCGGACAGCGTTATGAAGAGGATGGTATTAAAATCCTGGGGCACCAGGAAGATTTGTGGTTTTTGGGCGTATCCTGTTCCGTGTGCCACACTCGGTGTTTAGCGGCGGCAGTAATTAAGGAGGATAAAGCACCTCAGGTTATTACTGACCTCACTGGGGCAGAACAGGAAAAATTCAGGAATGTGGCTAGGCTAACCGCTGACGAGGTGCTGGATATGCACAATTTCCTGCAAAACTTTGACGGGGACTTTTCTCGACTTTTAACCCCAAGTAAGGATGGCACCTAGAGGCATTTAAGACACGGTTATTCAACCTCGTCTATGAATTGGTAAAGGCCCTGGACTTTTTAGTTCTGGGCTTTTTAGCTGCCCAAGCGACCTTGACCTAAGGTAGCAGATTTGATATGCTGCTAACGATAATGTTGAGGTTGGTATGAGCAGGTGGCTAGCGGCGCTGAGGCTGGTGGGGGTGGGATTTTTCGTTGGTGGCTCTATTTTATTGGGTGTGCTTGCTGGTCTGTGGCTGGATAACAGGCTGAATTCTGCACCTATTTGGGTAATTGTCGGGTTATTTCTGGGACTAGTTATCGCTTTTTATGGTGTTTACCGGATGCTTCTGCCCTTCATGAGTAACAAACAAGACAAGGAGAATAGCTAGTGCCTAAACGGGGCTTTTTAGGGCGCTCATCCCCTATTCTGATTGGGGTTCTGCTCGTTATCCTGGTACTCTTTCTGGTTAGCCTACTTAGCGGTGCTCTGGGCAGTAGTCTCTTTGGTGACTTGGGCCTACCCAGTTGGCTTAGCGTTCCCCAACCGCACCCTGAACTTCCGGCTGGTGTGGTTTTCCACCTGCTCGGCTTCCCGATAACCAACAGTATTATTGCTGCTTGGCTCAGTATTATCGTCTTAGTTGGGGTTTCCTACGCAGTTACTCGTCGGCTAAAGCTGATACCAACTAGAGTGCAGAGCATGCTGGAATCAGCACTCGGTTGGTTGCTTAACTTTTGCCAGGATGTTGCCGGCAAGGAAAATGGGCGCCGCTTCTTCCCGGTAGTGGCTACCATCTTTCTCTTCGTGATAACCAATGCCTGGCTGAGTTTAATACCTGGGTTTGGCTCAATACTTATTACCAACGCCGAGGGTGAGGTGGTAGAATTGTTTAGGGGTGCCAATACTGATATTAATCTGCCGCTGGCTCTGGCTCTTATATCCTTCATCTTTGTTGAATATTGGGGGATAAAGTCTGTCGGGCTATTTCGTTATCTCCGAAAGTTTATTAATACGGGTCGCTTTTTCGGTGCCATCGGGCAGATATTTAGGGGTAAGGTCAAGGCCGGGCTGGTTGGCTTGTCCAATGGAGTTATTGATATTTTTGTTGGTGCCTTGGAAGCACTTAGCGAACTGGTGCGCATCGTAAGCTTTACCTTTCGTCTGTTCGGCAATATGACCGGGGGCGAGATACTACTTTTAATGATGCTATTCCTGGTTCCCTTTATACTGGCTATTCCCTTCTATGGTCTTGAGTTGCTCATTGGCTTTGTCCAGGCTCTTATTTTTGCTGGATTAACTCTAGTGTTTGCCACCATTGCTGTTGCTCCTCATACGGTGGAGGCAGCTTAATATAATAACGCCTAATATGTTGATTTGAAAAAGGAGGTAGAGAATGGAAGCAGAAACGATAAAGCTGTTGGCGGCGGGACTGGCTATGGGCTTGGGAGCTATAGGACCAGGAATTGGCATTGGAATTTTGGGGCTGGGAGCGATGAATGCACTAGGTCGCAACCCTGAAGCCAGAGGCCCCATTATGACCAATATGATATTGGCGATCGCTTTTGCTGAGGCAATAGCCATTTATGCTCTGGTAGTGGCCGTTGTCCTTATTTTTGTAGCTTAATCTCTATAGACAGGGAGGGGATTGCCATGGAAGGACTGGGAATCAACCTACCAACACTAATAGCGCAAATTATAAATTTTGTTATCCTGCTCGGTCTCCTGTATCTGGTTGCCTATAAGCCAATTATGAGGATGCTTGATGAGCGTTCCCGGAAGGTTAAGGAGAGCATGGAGCAAACAGAACTTATCAAGCAGCAAGCGGAGCGTGCCGAGGAAGAGGTTAAAAAGCAGATTGAAGCCGCTGGTAAAGAGGGGCAGGAAATAATAGCTCGGGCAGTACGCTCCGGGGAAGAGGTTAGGCAAAAGGCACAGCAAGAAGCCAGGCAAGACGTCGAATCCATTATCGCTCGGGCAGGGGTAGAGATTCAGCGAGAGCGAGATGAGGCTATTGGCGAGCTGCGTAAAGAGTTTGCTGGTTTAACCATACTGGCAGCCGGAAAGGTTATTGACCGGTCGCTGGATAGAGAAGCACATCGTCAGCTCATTGATAAGGTATTGAAAGAAAGCACAACCCTGAAAAAGGGTTAGGGCGGTTTTACTAAGGAAGTAGCTAAATAACATTAGAAAGGGTTTAACTTCTTATACTTAAGGAGAAACTGTGGCGAGAAGAGTTTACGCTAGGCGTTATTCACAGGCAGTGTTTGAGATTGCGCTGGAGACAAAGGAGTTAGACAGATGGCAGTCTGACCTGAAAAAGATGGCCAGCCTGACTGGGGAGGCGGCCGTTACTGCCTTTCTGGAAAGCCCCAAAATTCATTTTGATGATAAAGCTAGACTGCTATCCGAACAGCTACCTGGTATAAATCCGCTAGCCCTAAATCTAGTTTATCTGCTAGCTGATAGAGGCAGATTAGCTATGCTAGGTGATATTGCTGATGACTACCAGCGACTGCTGGATAACTACCTTGGCATAGAGACGGCTGAGGTTACTACTGCCATCCCCCTGGAAGAAGAGGATAAACTAAGGCTGGCCGAGCATCTCAGCACTATGGTTGGTAGGAAGGTGACGCTCAAGACCGAAGTTGATTCCAGATTAATAGGCGGGATTATCGCCAGAATTGATGGCAAGTTACTGGACGGTAGCACCCGCAGTCAACTAGAAGCTCTAAAGAAAGAGTTAGCGGGAGCAGGGAGGTAACCAGAGGTCGTTTATCAGGGAAGCTTGAAGGGTTCAACCCTTCAAAAGTAATCCTTCCCCCTCTCCTTTGAAGGAGGGGGATAAAGGGAGTGAGGTAGACTAAATGGCAACTAGAGGGCAAGATATTGTTTCGGTCTTAAAACAGCAGATTGAACAATTTGGTATGGCATTGACACTGGTGGATGTTGGCACTGTGATTGAGGTCGGTGATGGCATTGCCCGCATTCATGGGCTAGCCGCCGCTAAGTATAATGAGCTACTTGAGTTCCCCAATGAGGTTATGGGGATTGCTATGAACCTGGAGGAAGACAATGTGGCGGCCATTATCCTTGGTGACTACACCCAGATTAAAGAAGGGGATGAGGTACGGTGCACTGGTCGGATTGCTGAAGTGCCGGTAGGTGAAGCCCTCATCGGCAGGGTGGTTGACCCTCTGGGTCACCCCCTTGACGGTAAAGGTCCAATCAAGAGCGATAACACTCGTCCCGTGGAGCGGGTTGCCCCTAATGTTACCCTGCGTAAGTCGGTAGATACCCCGGTGCAGACCGGGATTAAGGCAATAGATAGCCTGATTCCTTTAGGTCGGGGACAGAGAGAGCTTATTATCGGTGACCGGTCAACCGGGAAAACAGCTATTGCTTTGGATACCATTATTAATCAAAAGGGCGGTGATTTAATCTGTATCTATGTGGCCATTGGCCAGAAGGCATCCAAGGTAGCACGAGTGGTCGCCACTTTAGAGGCTTATGGAGCTATGGAGCATACCATTGTAGTGGTCACCAATGCCTCTGATTCGGTTGCCCTACAATATCTCACTCCTTATGCTGGTTGCGCTATGGGCGAGGAGTTTATGGAACATGGCCGGGATGTTTTAGTTATCTATGATGACCTCTCCAAGCATGCCTGGGCTTATCGGCAGCTTTCATTACTTTTGCGCCGCCCTCCCGGGCGGGAGGCCTATCCGGGTGACATCTTTTATCTGCACAGCCGCTTACTGGAGAGGGCAGCCAAGTACGCTCCGGAATATGGGGGTGGTTCGCTTACGGCACTACCGATTATTGAAACCCAGGCTGGTGATGTAGCTGCCTATATTCCGACTAATGTTATCTCTATTACTGACGGTCAGATTTATCTGGAAACAGACCTGTTTAACGCCGGCATTAGGCCAGCCTTAAATGTTGGGCTATCCGTGTCTCGGGTGGGGAGTGCCGCCCAAACCAAGGCAATGAAGCAGGTAGCTGGTAGGCTCAGACTGGAGCTGGCTCAATACCGTGAGCTAGCTGAATTTGCCCAATTTGGCACTAGTGAGCTGGATAAAGCGACCAGGACTCAGCTTGACCGTGGTCAGCGAATCACCGAGGTCCTAAAGCAACCCCAGTATGCCCCCATGCCACTGGAAAAGCAGGTTATGATTCTCTACGCAGCTATCAATGGTTATATTGACGATGTACCTCTAGATAAAGTCGTTACCTTTGAGACTAACTTCCACCGATTTATGGAAGCCAACCACCCGAAAATAGGTAAGAATATTGCTAAGGAAAAGGAGATTACAGCTCAGACTGAAGAGGCTTTAAAGAAGGCTGTTACGGAGTTTAAACAAGGTATGACATATTGATAAGGCTAATGATAGGGGTAGATTGAAGGGGCTTCGCCCCTTCGAAACCCATACTTTCCCCCTCTCCTTTGAAGGAGTAAATGTTGAAGGAGCGTCAAAGAGAGGCGAAGCCTCTCTTATATAACTAATTCCCCTTCCTCTTGTTAAGGGGAAGGGGATACAGGGGATAGGGTTACTAAATAGAAAATCTAAGGGGGTGAGGTCAAAGATTGGCTAATATTCGCTTAATTCGTCGCCGCACACGCGGTGTCCAGGGCATCGTTAAGATTACCCGCGCTATGGAGATGATTGCCACCTCCAAGATGAGGCGGGCGCAGAAACAGGGACTAGCTGGACGTCCATATTCAGAAAAGATTCGCCAGGTGCTGGCAGACCTGGCAGCTTTGCCCCAAGCGGGTGATTTACTGCACCCCTTACTCCAGCGCCGACCGATAACCAAAGTCGCCATAGTGCATATCACTCCTGACCGTGGTCTGTGTGGTGGGCTCAATGCCAATGTCAACCGGAGAACAGCCAGCTTTATAGTGGAGCAAAGTATACCGGTTACCCTCATTGCTGTAGGCCGCAAGGGACTGGATTTTATGCGACGATATGGTCGTGATATTCGGGCCGAGTTTACCGGTCTCGGTGACCGACCTAGCCTACTGGATACGCTGGCTATATCCCGTATTATTATTGATGACTACACTAACGGTGTTATCGATTTGGTCTATATAGTTTATGCTCAATTTATTTCTACCATGGTGCAGAGACCAATTTTGCAGCAGATATTACCTATTGAGCCAGCAGCTATACCCAAAGTGCAGAATGTGGACTATATATATGAACCAAGCCCTGATGAAGTATTAGGTGGGCTGCTACCACGCTTTGTTGAGATGCAGGTATACCATGCCATTCTGGAGTCCATTGCCAGTGAGCAGTCAGCCAGAATGGTGGCAATGCGAAATGCCACTGAAAATGCTAATGAGCTTATTCAAGATTTAACCCTGATGTATAATAAAGCCCGCCAGGAATCAATTACCAATGAGCTTCTTGATATTACCGGTGGAGCGGCGGCTCTGGCTTAGCAGGAGGAGAGGTTACTATGGCAAAAGGTAAAGTAGCCCAAGTAATAGGAACAGTAGTTGATATAGAGTTCCCCCCTGATGAGCTACCAGCCCTATTCAATGCTATTGAGATTACCACTGATAGTGGCAAACTGGTGCTTGAGGTTCAGGGGCACATCGGCAATAACTGGGTTCGATGCTTGGCTCTATCATCTACCGATGGGCTGGAACGGGGGGTTGAAGCGATAGATACTGGGGCAGCACTAGCGGTGCCAGTAGGCAAAGCCACTCTAGGTCGCCTGTTTAATGTCCTGGGTGAACCTATAGACAATCTTGGTCCAGTTGAAGCTACCGAACGCTGGCCAATCCACCGTCCCCCACCTTCACTTGAGGAGCAGGAGACAACTACTGAGATATTAGAGACCGGACTGAAAGTCATTGACCTGATTACACCGTTTGTCAAAGGCGGCAAAGTAGGTGCCTACGGTGGTGCCGGGGTGGGTAAGACGGTTATCATTATGGAGCTTATCCGTAATATCGCTACCGAGCATGGCGGTTTTTCCGTTTTCGCTGGCATTGGTGAAAGGTCTCGTGAGGGTAATGACCTATGGAATGAGATGAAAGCTTCGGGCGTGATTGACAAGACGGTGATGGTCTTCGGCCAGATGAATGAACCACCTGGGGTTCGCCTGCGGGTGGGACTTACTGGACTGACGATGGCGGAGTACTTCCGTGACGCCGAGGGTCAGGATGTCTTGCTGTTTATTGATAATATCTACCGCTACACCCTAGCCGGTATGGAGGTATCAGCCTTGTTGGGTCGCATGCCTTCAGCAGTGGGCTATCAACCTACCCTAGCTACTGAGATTGGTGACCTGGAGGAGAGGATTACCTCGACCAAGCGAGGCTCAATTACCTCTTTTCAGGCTATCTATGTTCCGGCTGATGATTACACTGACCCCGGGGTAGCCACTACCTTTGGTCATCTTGACGCCATCATTGCCCTGGAGAGGTCTATCGCTGAACAGGGCTTGTACCCGGCGGTTGACCCGTTAGCCTCAACCTCACGTATCCTCGACCCCAATATTGTTGGTAAGGAACATTATCAGGTAGCCCGGGAAGTGCAGCGGGTTTTGCAACGCTATAAGGACCTTCAAGACATTATTGCCATACTGGGCATTGAGGAGCTTAGTGAGGAGGACAAGCTGGCCGTAGCCCGTGCCCGAAAGATACAGAGGTTCCTATCACAACCGATGTTTGTTACCGAGGCCTTCACTGGCCGGAAGGGTAAGTACGTGCCTATAGAGGAGACAGTGCGCGGCTTTAAGGAGATTCTGGAAGGAAAACACGATGCCCTGCCCGAGCAAGCTTTTTATATGGTGGGCACTATAGATGAGGCGGTAAAAGAGACGAAGAGACCAGAGTAGAGGTATAAAATGTCCAGCCTAAAACTTGATATTGTTACCGCAGAGCGGGTAGTTTATTCCGATGAGGCGGATGTGGTGGTGGCTCCAGGTATTGACGGCCAACTGGGAATCTTGCCTCACCATGCCCCTTTAATGACTACCTTACAGCCCGGTGAACTGCGGGTAAGGAAGGGTGGGGAGGAGTTCTCCTTAGCCATTTCCGGCGGCTTCCTTGAGGTGCGTCCCGACCGGGTAATAATCCTGGCTGATGCTGCGGAGAGGGCTGAGGAGATTGATGTTAGCCGAGCTGAGGAAGCCAAGCGTCGGGCTGAAGAACGGTTAAGACAGCCTACCCCTGAAGTGGATGTGGCCCAAGCCGATGCAGCCATGCGCCGGGCACTAGCTCGCCTTCAGGTGGTGGAGCAGAGGAGAAAAAGAAAACCAAGAGCTTAAACCCCAGGCTAAGTTAATTGGCCGCCTTTTGATTTAAGCTCAATAATACCTAAATGAGCGTAACTATACTCCATTGAGGTTCTACTGGGACTTCACCCCCCCAGCTTCCCCGGATAAACAACCTATTGTTGGACCTAGATAATCTCCAGGTTAACTCTGGTGCCGGCTTTAGCTGCTTTCACTCGGAGCAAGGTGCGTATAGCTCCAGCTATTCGACCTTGTTTACCAATAACTCTCCCCTTGTCCTCATCGGCAACCTGTAATTTGAGCAGTATGCCGCTCTCATCCGTTTCCTCGGTAACTACTACTTCATCTGGTGAATTGACGATTGATTTGGCGATGTATTCTACTAATTCTTTCATGTTTTCTCCTTGATTGTTTCGGTTTGTTCCTCACTTGCTTCGAGTTCTTCTGTGATGCTGGCTTCGGGTTCCTCCTTGCTTGTTTCAGATTTTTCTGTGACGCCAGTCTTGGCTTTCTTCCTGCTTGCTTTGGGTTTGGCGGCAATGCCGGCTTCGATTTTCTCTTTCCTTGCTTCGGACTTTTCTACAATGCCGGCTTTGATTTTCTCTTTCCTTGCTTCGGACTCTTCTATAATGCCGGCTTTGGCTAGTAGCCTGGCGGCGGTATCCGTCGGCTGGGCTCCCTGTTCTAACCAGTGTCGCGCTTTTTCTTCATCTATAACTATTGTTTCTGGGTCGGTTAGCGGATTATAGTGGCCAATTATGCTAATGAAGGCTCCATCACGCGGGGCTCGGGAATCAGCTACTACCACTCGATAGCTCGGCTTTTTCTTGGCACCTACCCGCCGCAGTCTAATCTTTACCATTCCTACCTGCGTCCTTATATCTTCGTTATATAGTCTATATTATGCCCTATAACTAGGTGGCTGTCAATGGTAGTAAAAAAGATTGTTTATTAACCTCACCCCTTTAATATCTAATTGGTAACCCTCCCCCTTTGTCCCCCTCCCTTATAGAGGGAGGGGGAATTGGCTATTTTAGAGGGACTTTGTCCCTCTAAAACACCCTTAATCATATTTGGAGGTTTAGCCTATCTCAGACTCTCCTTTAGTATCTCTCCTGGAGAAGGAGAAGTGAATAGATTTTAGAGAGGGGCTTTGCCCCTCTCTTTTCTACACTCCCCCCTCCCTATCAAGGAAAGTGAGTCAGGGGGAATAGTCTCGTGAAGAACTAGTTGCCATGAGATTATATTGCGGCTATAATCAAGGTGTGAAGGTGGAGAGATTACACAGTTGGCAGGTTAGCCCCGCTCAGGCTCTGGATATACAGCGGAGCCTGGCAGCACAGGTAACCAGAAGTAGCCAAGTCACCACCCCCCGCTTTATCGCTGGTGTGGATATATCAGCTGCAAATGCCCAAGGGGTGGCTACCGGAGCAGTGGTTGTGCTAGAGTATCCTGAACTAAGAGTAGTAGAAACACAGGTGGCTCAAGGGAGATTTGGCTTTCCCTATGTTCCTGGTCTGCTGTCATTTAGAGAGTCACCACTAACGCTGGCTGCCTGTGAAAAACTTACCGTTACCCCCGACCTTATCTTGGTTGATGGACAGGGGATTGCCCATCCCCGACGACTGGGACTCGCCTCTCACTTAGGACTTCTCTTAAATACACCAACAATAGGTTGTGCCAAATCATTGCTATGTGGTCAGCATGAGGAGCCAGGTGCCGAGCCGGGTAGCTGTGCCGAAGTGGTGGACCGGGGGGAGACTATAGGGGTAGCCCTGCGCACCAAGCCTGGGGTGAAGCCGGTTTATGTTTCCATCGGTCATAAGGTTGACCTAGAGACCGCTATCTACTGGGTGATGAAGTGCTGTCGTGACTATCGCTTACCGGAGCCTACCCGACTGGCTCATCTGGTGGCCGGCGGAAACCTAGAACTAGAAAAGAAAGCCTTGATGCCTGAAGTTAGCTATCAAGGAAAGCTTTTTAAGTAGAAGAATTACGGTGGGATAGATGCAGGAGTTAAGAGACAAGTTAAAGGAATTGCAATCTAGAGTATCTATGGCGCTGGTGCATCTTTGACATGGCTGCTAGAGAAAAAGAAATTGCCCAATTAGAGAAACTGGCAGCCCAGCCCGACTTCTGGTCAGACCAAATTAGGGCGCAGAATGTTATGCGCCAGCTGGCGGAGCAGACGAAGGTGGTTGAGAAGTGGCGGGGGCTGGAGAAAAGGGTGGCTGAAATAGCTGAATTAATTTCACTGGCCGAAGAGGATGTTTCACTTGAGGCGGAGATTCAATCTGAGCTGGATGAGGTGGCTTCCTATCTTGATGAACTGGAACTGGAGATGGCTTTTAGCAGTGAGTATGATGCCAGGAATGCTATCCTGGCGATTCATGCCGGGGCTGGGGGCACCGAATCTCAAGACTGGGCAGAAATGTTACTCAGAATGTACCTCCGCTGGGCTGAGCGCCGTGGTTATCAGGCGGAGATATTTGATATTTCCCCAGGGGAAGAGGCCGGGATAAAGAGTGCTGTCATTGGGATAAAGGGGGATTATGCCTGCGGCTATTTAAAATCAGAGCACGGTGTCCATCGGTTGGTTCGCCTGTCTCCCTTTGATTTTGACCACGCTCGACACACCTCCTTTGCCCTGGTAGAAGTCATGCCCGAAGCCGAAGCCGATGTTGATGTCAAACTAGAGCCCGATGATTTGAAGGTTGATGTGTTTCGCTCTAGTGGACCAGGGGGACAGCATATGCAGAAGACAAGCAGCGCCGTTAGACTGACGCACCTGCCAACGGGGCTGGTGGTTTCCTGCCAGAGTGAGCGTTCCCAGCATCAGAACAAGGAAATTGCCCTTAAAATACTTCAGGCTCGCCTGCTGGAGTTAGAGTTAGCTAAGAGAGCTGAAGAGAGAGCCAAGCTTAAAGGGAAGCACATCGCCGCTGGCTGGGGTAACCAGATTAGAAGTTATGTCCTCCACCCGTATAAGATGGTAAAGGACCACCGGACTGATTATCAAACCAGCGACCCCGAGGCGGTATTAGATGGGGCCCTGGATGGTTTTATAACCGCCTACCTTCGGTCTAGCTTTAGTAGGGAGGGAGCACCATGATTAAGGGACTTCACCAACGACATTACAAAAATGCTATCATAAATGTGTTGGAAGCCTGGGGTGGTGAAGCTTATGGGCGTGACGTGATGGATGCTTTGATGGATGACCCCAAGTTCAAGATTGAGCTTACCGCAGAGGAGAAAGCACAGCTAGACCCTTGTGGAGACAACACATTTAAGCACGCTTGCCGTGCTGCAGCAGAACAGTTGAGAAAAGAAGGCTATATTGAAAAAGTCAAACCTAATAAAAGAGGAATTTGGACAAGGACGCAGAAGCCTTATATACCTTCAGATTACTAATTAAACCTAGGAGAAGGATGATTAAGAGATTGTTTATTAACCTCACCCCCTTTATCCCCCTCTCCTTTGAAGGAGAGGGGGAAGGAATTACTTTTGAAGGGGCTTCGCCCCTTCAATCTACCCTTAATAAACAGTCTGGGTAAGGAAGAATGATTAAGAAACTCGGCGTATTAGCCTTAATCGCCTGTTTATTCCTGGTAATACTAAGCCCTAGCTTGGTTCAAGCCCAGGGTGAGCTAACTATATTAGACAGTTCGGCTCAGGTAGAGTTTCCCTCTAAGCTTAACTTCAGTTTATCCGCCCAGAGCGAAGTTAATATCACCGATATTCGTCTCCACTACGTAATTGACCAGCTAAGCCATGCCCAGGTGACCAGTGAAGTCTATATTGAATTTGCTCCCGCTACCACGGTTGAGGCTAGCTGGTCTTGGGATATGAGAAGAACCGGAGGACTACCCCCCGGTTCCAGTCTGGAGTATTGGTGGACGGTAGAAGATGCCAAGCGGGATAAGGCAGAGACTGCTCCAGTTCGGGTTCAATTTGATGATACTCGTTATCCCTGGCGCAGTCTAACCGAGGGTGAGGTAACCATTTACTGGTACCAGGGAGATGAGTCCTTTGCCCAGGAGCTAATGACAACGGCACAAGAAGCACTGGTTCGGTTGGCTGAGGATACTGGCGCCCATTTAGAGAAACCAATCAAGGCATATATCTACACTAGCTCCCGGGATTTACAGGGGTCTCTGATTTACCCTCAGGAATGGACGGGAGGGGTAGCCTTCACCAGACATGGTATTATCGCCATTGGTATCGCCCCAAACAACCTTGACTGGGGGAAGAGGGCCATGACCCATGAGCTGACCCACCTGGTCATACATCAGATGATATTTAATCCGTATAACGACCTGCCTAACTGGCTGGATGAAGGCTTAGCCATGTATAACGAGGGAATACTGAGTCCACAACAGGCTGCTTTTCTCAACAAGGCAATAGCTGAAGGGAGTCTTATTTCAGTGCGTAGCCTATCCAGCCCCTTTTCTGCCTATGCTGAACAGGCTATCCTCGCTTATACTCAGAGCTATAGTCTAGTTGAATTTCTTATCAATAACTATGGCAGCAATAAGATGCTTGAGCTACTTAATATCTTCAGGCAGGGCAGCAGCTATGATGGAGCCCTGGGAAAGGTATATGGCTTTGATATGGACGGACTTGATACCCGGTGGCGGGATTATGTTACCGGCCAATACCAGCCAACCGTCGCCCAGAAAGTGATTTATCCAGCACTAAAGGAGATGGTAGCCGCATGAAGAAGTCATTTACCATTCATGATTTACCTACCTCGGAGCGACCCCGCGAAAGGCTACAGAAGTTGGGAGTAGACGCCCTATCTGCCCAGGAGATTCTGGCGCTGATTCTAGGTCGTGGTATTGCCGGCGAGTCAGTGATGGTAACTGCCCAGAGGCTATTAAGCCAGTTTGGCAATCTTAAGGGAATTGCTAGCGCCTCGGTGGAGGAGCTATCCCAGGTGAAAGGAATTGGTCTAGCCAAAGCCTCTCAGATTAAGGCGGCTTTTGAGTTGGCTAACCGGCTAGAGGGTCCTGAAACTGGAGACAAGCCACTGGTTAAGACCCCTGAAGAGGTGGTGAATTTGGTGAGGAGCCGCTTAAAGAACAAGAAGAAGGAGTATTTTCTGGCGCTACTATTGGATACCAGAAATCAGCTAATCAAGGTAGCCGAGATTTCAGTTGGTAGTCTGGATAGTAACATTGTTCACCCCAGGGAGGTATTCAAAGAAGCAATATCAGCCAGTGCTGCCTCAGCTATTTTTGTCCACAACCACCCCTCCGGCGACCCTACAGCTTCGGACGATGATATAAAGCTAACCAAAAGATTAGCTGAGGCCGGAGAGATTGTGGGCATAGATGTCCTTGACCACATCATTATCGGTGACAAAAATTACCTGAGCCTGAAACGGGAAGGCTTGTTTTGATGAAAGCCCCCCCCCTTTCCTCGTATACTGCTATAAAAGGGCTAAAAAACGATTCTGTGTCTTCTCAGAGCTATTGCAGACCTATTCCACAAAACTCCACACGGCTAAATTACCACAAATAAAACCATCTCCAGCTTAAGTAATCTAGCCCTTCCTAGTGAATAGTCGTTTCCACCACGGTTGCTTATGCTTGGCAACGGTCAAAAGCTTTACCTCGCTCTCCAGGTTTCTGATACGTTCTGTGGCGACACCAAGCTGAGCCGCTAGAGCTAAGTTCTTCTCCTGCAGCTCCCGGATAATGTCCATAACCTGGATAGGGGTTTGACCAGAGGTCTGGCCAGGGATACTGTCTATGGGTTTTGGTTTACGAAGCTCTGCAGGCAATTCCAGGATTCGGTACTCCTGACCAAAAGGTCCGGGAATCAATTCGGCGTCAATCTTACCTGATTTAATAAACCGTCTGACTGTTCTCGGCGCTACCCCCAGCGACCTCGCTGCCTGTGCTATGGTTAAACCCTGCCTTGACATAGGTATTGACAAGTGTATAGTCAAAGTAGGTTGTTGTCAAGGGGTCTGCTACCACTAATCGGCCTAGTCAGTAACAATAACGCTCCATTGGGTGTTTTAGTTACTATATACATACCTTTGCGTATCACAACTATTTAGGCTACAATGGGTAAGTAAGAGAGGGGTTAATGAAAAGAACTCTATATATACTTCTTTCGGTAGTATTGATATCCAGCCTGTTGGTGTTTTATTTGCCCAGCAGTTGTTTACCGGTGCCAAAACTGCCAATCCCTGCCACTGAAGAAAGGGCCCTTAATCTGTATGATATTGACCCATATACGCTCGACCCGGCTATTTCCAGCGAGATGACCTCCCATAACTATGTAATGCAACTATTTAGCGGATTAGTTCGCCTTGATGATGACCTTGAGCCAGCACCAGATATCGCCGAGAGGTGGCAGGTTAGTGATGACGGTAAGACCTACACCTTTTATCTGCGAAAGGATGTCAGGTTTCATGATGGGCGGGAGGTTAAGGCTGAAGACTTTAAATATTCCTGGCAGCGAGCCTGCGCCCCTGAGACCAGGTCTCAAACAGCCGCCCCTTATCTTGGTGATATTGTTGGGGTGAAGGAGATGCTGACGGGTAAGGCTAAGGAAATTAGCGGTATCAGGGTGGTTGATGATTACGCCCTTCAGGTAACTATAGATGCACCCAAGTCCTATTTCCTATCCAAGCTGACCTATCCCACCGCCTTTGTAGTGGACAGAGCCAATGTGCAGAGAGGTAATGAGTGGTGGCACCGTCCCAACGGCACCGGTCCGTTCAAGCTTAAAGAGTGGAAAGAAAGGAGCTTACTTGTTCTGGAGAAGAATGAGCTCTACTACGGGGAGATGGCTAAGGTTGATTTTGTTAACTTTCATCTGTGGGCTGGCGTACCGATGAACATGTATGAGACGGGTGAAATTGATGTTACCAGCACCAGCCTGGCTTATATTGATAAGGTTACCGATAAAGCTGGCCCCTTTTACCGGGAGCTAAAGGTAACCCCTGAGCTAAGCTTTTACTACATTGGCTTTAACACTACCAAGCCTCCATTTGACGATGCCAATATTCGCCGTGCCTTCTCTCAGGCTATTGATAAGGATAAACTGGTTTCCCTGGTATTTAAGGACATGGTGCAGCCAGCCGATGGTATCCTACCGCCAGGCATGCCCGGCTACAACGAGGGATTGACCGGGCTGGATTTTGACATAGATAGCGCCAGGGAGTTAATCGCCACCTCCAGGTATGGTGATGTCTCTAACTTGCCACCCATCACCATTACCACTATAGGCTGGGGAGGGTTGATATCGTCTGGGCTGGAAGCTATCATCTACGAGTGGCGACAGAACCTGGGGGTGGAGGTAAAGGTTAGACAGTTAGAACCGGAGAGGTTTCTTTATCACCTCAAGCAGGAGACAGACGAGATGTTCTATATGGGTTGGGTGGCTGACTACCCCCATCCACAGGATTTTCTGGAAATCTTATTTCACAGCGGTGCCGATAATAACTACGGCGAGTATAGTAACCCAGAGGTAGATGCTCTGCTGGAGAAGGCAGGTGTAGAACAAGAAAAGGAGTTGAGTCTGGCACTATATCAGCAGGCGGAACAAAAACTGGTGGAGGATGCTGCCTGCTTGCCCTTATGGTTTGGACAAAACTATACCCTTGTCAAGCCCTATGTCAAGGGGTATGACCTAAGTCCCTTAGGTATTCCCATGCTAAATACGGTCTCTATTGAACCTCATTAAGAGAGATTGCTTGTTGACCTCACCGCTTTAAGTTACTTGGTAACCCCATCCCCCTTTATCCCCCTTCCCCTTGATAAGGGGAAGGGGGACTGGTTTATATAAGAGAGGCTCCGCCTCTCTTTGACTCTCCATTAGTATCTCTCCTTAAAAGAAAAGAGGGAAGAGACTTTAGAGAGGGGCAAAGCCCCTCTCTTACCTACACCCCCCTTCCCTAAATGAATAACAAGGGAAGGGGGCCAGGGGGATAGGTTTCCAAAAATCTCAGAAAAAGGGGAGCGGATGAAGGAGAGCGGAGGGGGTGGGATTCGAACCCACGGTCCCTTGCGGGACACCGCTTTTCAAGAGCGGCACCATAGACCACTCGGACACCCCTCCACGACAAAGACCGAGCCTACTTCCGTAGTCGCCTTAGTTGGAAGACTACCGGGTTCTCTGCGTCTGGGCAGGCTACCGTGGCAACATCAGCGTCAGTTTCCCAGGGGAATGACCCGCCAAACATCAGCACTCGGATGCAGGGATACATGACATCAAAGGCTGAGAGGCAGATACCAGCTGGTGTTGTCCCCCCAATGACCCATTCATCACCGACCTTGTGCTCATAAGCACAGGTACCCTTTTGAGATATTACCCTGGCGACCACGTCGTACCCTTCTGCCATATCACTGCCTCCTTCCGCTTATCCTTTCTTACACCCCTCCAGAATCAAAAGCAAGTAAGTTGAGTTATGCTATAGCGGAACTTGATTTGGTTTAATATATTTGTTAATTATTGCTTGTAGAGAATTGCAATTCCCTTTAGAAGCTTTTAATTCCCCACGTATATCTTGAATTAGCTTAAAACGTAAATTAAGACGTGATTTTTCTGAAGCTTTCTTGAAGTCAAAGTCTTGTGCAGTTACTGTCCAATAATTTATTCGTTTCTTTATAGGTGTAATATCAAGGTCTATCGTGGTTAAAAATTTCTTTGCTTCCAAACAATAAACATTTGAAAAGAACCAAAGGCCTTCATATTCTCTTGTTCCATCTTCTTTTATATAATCGTCAACAAATATATCTTCAATTTCATCTAGACACATATCACTACACAGAATGTATATGAACTCAATCCGTTTAAGTAATGTTCTACTCGTAATATCAACCTCTCTTAGATATGGAATGAACTTAATAAATTCTTTATTGTACGGTGCTCTTTCATTCATTTTGTCTTCTCCTTTTCACGAATTTCCATTATCATTCCTTCAATATAGTGTAGTATATGTCCTAAATAATTAGTTGCAAATTCGTCACTTCTGTAATCCCACTGCCACATTCGTTCATCTTGCACAGGTAACAACCTTTTTTCCTCGTAATACTTATGTAGCAGTTTCCTAATGACTTCTTGTAACTGGGTGGTCAACTGAATCTCGATTGATGTGCTTACTTTAATAGTATCCCAATCCATTCTAGGTATTTCAAATTCTTCCCTCGTATATAAGTGCACAGCATAGTACCCCACTTCTCTAGCTTCAAAGGTGCACTCAAAGTCCTTTCCAATCTCTTCACACAATGACCGAATCTTTCCAATTAAGAACTCAACTCCATCTAAATACTTGATTATCGTATATGTTCTCAGTATATCGTTTATGCGTGAATACCAATTCTCAGGTAATATCCAACCTTCTGTTGGTGGTTCTGGAAAGTTGTCGTTTTCCAATATGTTCTTTCTAAAAGTCTTGATGAGAAAAGAACCAAAGGGTTTCACCAATATATCAGGTAGCGTAATATCTTGTAAAAGCTGATATCCTGTAGAAAGGTAATACTCGTCGTTATATTCTCGCAGATTAAGACCAAACTGTTTCCAAAATACCGATTTCTGGAATTGCTGCTTCATTTTGTCGGTAGCGGATTCATAATTATTCTTAATTCTATCCGTAATCTCGACCTGATGGTGTTCTTCCAACCATTGCTTATATTGCTCAATATTACTGGGTTTGTCATCCATATTACTAACTCATAGAATACTACCTAATCACCTTTGCCCCCACATAAGATTGTAACACTTCGGGGATTAGGATGCTGCCGTCAGCCTGCTGGTAGTTCTCCATGATGGCAATGAGCACCCGGGGCAGGGCTAGTCCGGAGCCGTTCAGGGTATGGACAAACTGGGGCCTGGTGTCGGGGGCGGGGCGGTAGCGGATGTTAGCCCGTCTTGCTTGAAAATCGCCAACGTTGGAGCAGGAGCTTACCTCCAGCCACTCACCACAGCCGGGAGCCCACATGTCAATGTCATAGGATTTGGCAGAACCAAAGCCCAATTCGGCAGTGCACAGCAGCTTCACCCGATAGGTAAGCCCAAGTCTCTGGCAGACATCCTCGGCATCGGCTACCATTTTCTCCAGCTCCTGGTAAGAGGTGGCTGGCTCGGTGAACTTATATAGCTCTACCTTATCAAACTGGTGACCTCGTTTTATGCCTCTGGTGTCCTTGCCCGCCGACATTTTCTCGCGGCGGAAACAGGCAGTATAGGCAACGTAATAGAAGGGTAACATCCCTGGCGGTATAATCTCATCACGGTGGAGGTTGGTGAGGGGCACCTCAGCCGTAGGCACAAACCATAAATCGTCCTCTTCATCATGATACAGATTATCAGCAAATTTAGGCAGGTTACCTGAGGCTTCCATACACTCCCGCTTGACCATAAACGGTGGGTAAATTTCGCTGAAGCCATGCTCAGCAGTATGGAGGTCGAGCATAAAGGAGATAAGGGCTCTTTGCAGTCGGGC
>Ga0209978_10000218_pt1 | contig 19543 bp, 12 predicted proteins | sample BentaG_FD_182805 | JGI IMG/M metagenome (GOLD analysis project Ga0209978, IMG submission 182805) | Deep subsurface microbial communities from South Atlantic Ocean to uncover new lineages of life (NeLLi) - Benguela_00093 metaG (SPAdes)... | ecosystem: Environmental > Aquatic > Marine > Oceanic >... | reverse complement strand
ATATATAGACCTTCGCCCCGGGATTTCTCTCCTTGATCTTCAAGGCGTTCTTGATGGCGGTGCTACAGCAGATTCGGCTACAATTGGGCCTCTCCTCGGATCTGGACCCCACGCATTGAATCATGGCGATGGTTTTGGGTCCTGAAAGGAACCCCTCCTCCCGGGCGATCTTTTCCTCACATTCCCTTTGGGTCATGATCCGCTCATCCTGCCCGTACAGATATTCGGAGGGCCTGAGCTCTTCTGCTCCTGTAGCCACGATCACCGCCCCGTGCTCGAGCTCCTCTTCGGTTCCATGGAGGCTCCGAATCTTGGTTTTGAAGTTCCCCATGTACCCCGAGAACTCGGTCACCTCCGTATCGGTGAAGACATGGATGCGCGGATGATTGGTCACATCCTCGATTGTCTGATGAAGCAACTGCTGGACGTCATTCCCCTCCAGCGTATCATAGATATGGACCAGGTTCCCCCCGAGCTCTTGATCCCTCTCGATGAGATAGCAGTCAAATCCCTGATGTGCCATCTCCAGGGCACAGGTCATTCCCGCCAGTCCCCCTCCGATGACCAGGCCCTTGCTAATGACCTCAACCACCGGCTCCTCCAGGGGCTGGGAGAGGCGGGCCTTGGCAACGGCCATCTGAACCAACTCCTTCGCCTTCTCCGTGGCTTCTTTCGGTTGGTTCATATGAACCCACGAGCATTGATCCCGGATATTGGCCATTTCAAAGAGATACTTATTGAGACCTATCTCTCGGATGGTCTCCTGAAACAACGGCTCGTGGGTCCGGGGAGAGCAGGAGGCCACTACCACTCGGTTCAAATCGTGTTCCTCCACCGCCTTCTTGATCTTCTCCTGGGTATCCTGGGAGCAGGTATAGAGGTTCTCCTCCACGAAGACCACATCTTTCAATCCCTGGGCGAATTCCCGCACCTGAGGGACATCCACCACGCCCCCGATGTTGATCCCGCAATGGCAGACGAAGACCCCGATGCGGGGCTCTTCCCCCGACACATCCCTCTCGGGGGGATATTCCTTTTCCCTTACCAGCGTCCCCCTGACCGAGGCCAGGGCAGATGAGGCGCTCGAAACCGCTCCGCTGGCCTGGGCCACCGTCTCCGGGATATCCTTCGGTCCTTGAAAGGCCCCGCATACGTAGATCCCCGGCCTGGAGGTGGCAAGGGGCGAAAACTCATGGGTCTTGCAGAACCCATAGGTATCGCATTCAAGTCCCCACCTCTGTGCCAGTTCCCTCGTCCCGTTGGGCGGGGTCAATCCCACGGACAAAACCACCAAACCGAACTCCTCCTCCACGACTCGCCCGTTCTCGTCGATATAGGAGATAACCAGGTTCTTGGACTTGGGCCTCTCGGCAACCCTTGAGATCATGCATCTAACGAACCGGACCCCATGCTCCCTCTTTGCCCTCTCGAAATAAAGGTCGAAATCCTTTCCCTGACAGCGGATGTCCATGTAGAAAATAGTGGGTTCCAACTCCCCTTGATGTTCCTTGGCGATAACCGCTTCCTTGATGGCGTACATACAGCAGACAGAGGAACAGTATTCGTTTCCATTTTCGCCGGTCATGTCCCTGGATCCCGCACACTGAATCCAGGCGATCTTCCGGGGCAGAATTCTATCGGAAGGCCTCACAAGGGCTCCCTGATAGGGACCTGATGCGCTCAGGATGCGCTCGAATTGGATGCTGGTGATCACGTTGGGGTATCGGCCATATCCATAGCTGGCCAGTCCCGTGGCATCGAATTCATCGAAGCCCGGGCACAGGATTACCGACCCCACCTCGATATCGAAGATCTCCTCCTCCATATCGTGAACAATGGCCTCAGCCTTACATATGGAAACACACTGGAGGCATTCCGAACAGAGCCCACAATTGAGGCAGCGGTGGACCTCCCTTAAGGCCCCCTCCTCGGTAAGAGCCGATCTCACCTCTTGGAAACTGTCCCTCCTTCCCTCTGGTGGGAGGAGGGTTGCCTTCTCCCTGGGACTCTTTTGGGCCTCGGCCAAGAGATCATCCACGTTTGCCTTTTGCCATGGGGATGGTTCCCGGCCCTCCCTCAGGTCTTGCCCGTTGAGATACCGATGGATGGAGATGGCCGCCTCCTTTCCCGCTGCAACCGCCTCGATAGCGTACCCCGGCCCAGTTACGGCATCTCCTCCCGCGAAGATCCCCTCCCGGGAGGTCTGACGGGTGACGGGGTCCACCCGTATTGTTCCCCCCTCCGTCAGCTCTATTCCCATCTCCGGGGAGATGAAGGATAGATCCGGTGCCTGACCGATGGCGGGAATAACCGTATCGACTTCAATGACGAATTCCGAGCCCTCAATGGGGATAGGCCTTCTCCTTCCCGTTGCGTCGGGCTCCCCCAACCGCATCCGAAGGCAGCGTACTTCCATCCCCTTTTTACCCTTGGGAATGATCTCGACGGGAGCAACGAGGTACTGTATGTCTATTCCCTCCGAAAGGGCTTCTTCGATCTCCTCATCGTTTGCGGGCATCTCCTGCCGCGACCTCCTGTAGAGGACGATTACCTCCCTTGAACCAACCCGTAGGGCCGATCTTGCCGCATCGATGGCCACATTACCGCCCCCGATGACCGCCGTCCTCTCCCCAACCTGGACCCCTTGACCTGAATTGATCATCCCCATAAAGACCACCCCCGGGATTACACCCTGGCCATCCTCGCCGGGGGTGTTCAACCTGAAATCCTTATAGGCCCCGCTCGCTACGAAGATAGCCTTAAACCCCTGAGAGAAGAGGTCCTCTATGGACATGTCCTCTCCAACCGAGGTATTCGTTTTAATTTCGACACCAAGGTTTCGTATGTAATCGATTTCCCCATCAAGCACATCCCGGGGAAGACGGTATTCGGGGATGCCCGTGCGCAGCATTCCTCCAGGGGTCGGGAGCTTTTCCAGGATCGTTACCCGATATCCCTCCAGGGATAAGTAATAAGCGGCGCTCAATCCAGCGGGTCCTGAGCCGATGATGGCCACCCTTTCCGGCCTTTCCTCCTTCTTCACGGGGGATTTCCTCTCGGCTCGATCCGCCACAAACCGCTTCAGGTCACAAATGGCGACGGGTTCATCCAGGGAAGCCCGGTTGCATTCCGCCTCACAGGGGTGGGGACATATCCTCCCCAGTATGCCCGGAAGGGGAAGGTTTTCATTGATGAGTTGAAGGGCCTCTTCATATTTCCCCTGGGAGATGAGGGCGATATAGCCCTGGACATTCACCCCGGCCGGGCAAGCCATCACACAAGGAGGTCGATCCCTCTTGTCGATGGTAAAGATATTGGGGAATGCCTGGGCGTAGGGACGATAGATGGCCTTCCGATCCACCAGTCCCTCATCGAATTCGCTGGTAATTCCCACGGGGCAAACCTCCGGACATTCCCCGCAGCCCGTACACTTCGCCGAATCCACGTACCGTGGCTTCCTCTTGATGGTCGCCCGAAAATGCCCCGGCTCCCCTTGAAGGTCCAAAACCTCCGAATAGGTGAGGGTTTCGATGTTGAAATGCCTTCCGCACTCCACCAGTTTTGGGGAAAGGATACACATGGAACAGTCGTTGGTGGGAAAGGTCTTGTCCAATTGGGCCATCACCCCGCCGATGGCCGGAGAGGACTCCACCAGGTAGACGTAATACCCCAACTCCGCCAAATCGAGGGAGGCTTGAATGCCGGCAATGCCTCCCCCCACGACGAGAACCGCTCCCACTTTTTCGGTTTTAGAATCAGGGGGTGAGATGGCACCCATAGAGTCTACCCTTATCCTTCTGGAGTTTCCTGACCATTAGAGGGAATATTTTCGTAACCCGTTGAAAGATTGCATGTTTTATTTTCCATTGCCGAACACCCTTGTCCCTTCGCTTCCGTGCTTTAGGGTCTTTTGCCCAAATTCCCCTTCGCTCACTGAAAAGAATTTTGGACCATTCTAAAGTTTGCTTCACTGCAAATCCAAAACTCGCCCTCCGGGCTCACACATTGGATTTGCAGCCGTTTCGCTTCACTAAGAATGGTTAGCCAAAATTCTTTAATGTTCGCTCCAGGGAACCAGGGCAACGACCTGTTGCAACGCGACCCTTCTCCAGCAGATTACGCTCATGGACAACGGTGTTCTGCAAAAACTGAGGAAAATCCAGTTATTCTTATCCCATAGGATCCTACCCTTCAAATCCCAAATCATCCCATCAACCCCTTCGAATTGAGAAGCCTTGTGGGGTCGGTGAGGTGTCGTCCAAACCACTTCTTGACATCCCGATGCCCCATGGCCAAGCCCATCAGTTCCGTGAAATAGAAGATGGGAAGGTCATATTTCTGGCCGAATTCCTTGCTGATCTCCTCCTGCCGGGTGTCCAAGTTTGCCTGACACATGGTGCAACCCGTAACCAAACAATCCGCCTCCGCCTCCCTGGCCATCTCCAACAAGAGGTGGGAAAGTTTCCTCACGATATCGGTTCTGGTCATAACCAAGCTCGCCCCACAACAGTCCGTCTTATAGGACCACGGAAGGGGTTCCGCCCCCAAGGTGCTCATCAACCGATCCATATGTTGGGGGTCTTCGTAGCTCCCCACCCCGGTGATACCGGGGGGGCGAACGCTGAGACATCCATAGTAGCAGGCCACTTTGAGGCCGGATAGGGGGACAACCACCTTCTCCCCGACCGCCTCCAACAATGAATCCTCGCAGAAGAAATCCAGGGCATACCGGATTTGAACCTTCCCCTGGTAAGGGGTTTCCCACCTTTCCGGGTGCTCCCGAACCTCTTTCTCCGCCACCTTGAACCTGCTATAGCAGGCCACACAGGGAACCAGCAGCTCCCTGCCCCCTTTTTCCGCCAAAGCCAGATTCCGGGTAGCCAATTCGATGGCCAGGTTTTCATCCGTGCAATGGGCTGAACTTGCCCCACAACACGTCCAATCCTCCAGTTCATGGAGGGTAACTCCCAACATCTCGCAGACGGCGCGAATCGATTCATCGTATTCCCGAGCGGTACCTTCCAAGGAGCAACCCGGATAGTATGAAAGCTCTTTCACCTCATTTCCCCTTCTCGTATCGACTGAAGATACCCTTTATCTCCCTTCCACCCCCAAACTTGGAGGGAAAGAGCTTGATTTTCCCCTTTCTGAACATCTTCCAACCCAGGGCCGCGTCTTTCATAAAATCCCTGGTCTTTGCCTTATACTGCCAGATCAATCCCAGTTCGTGGATTCGGCCCTTCGATTTGATGGAATCGAGGAAGACCGAATGGAAGATGGGGATATCCCTCTCCGCGGGCTTAATCCCCGAACCCAATGCAATATGCCTGAGGACATCCATGACCTTGGCGATGTCGATGTCATTGGGGCATCGAACGCTACACGTGTAGCAGGACGCACATATCCAAATGGTATGCGAGGAGAGAACCTTCTCCCTGAGGCCGAATTGAACCATGCGAATAACCTGATTGGGAAGGACATCCATTGTATAGGCAACGGGGCACCCAGCGGAGCATTTCTGACATTGATAGCAGGCCAAAAGGTTCTCCCCGCTCTCCTGGGCGACCAGCTCCGAAAAGGAGGGATCTATGGCCTCCCCACCTCCTTCCATCTCCATCCCCTTGACTCCCATTTCTGGCTTCATATCCTCCATCCTCTCCATTCCTTTCCTAAAGAGATTCGGCATCCTCGGGCTCTGCAGGCAGCTCTATCCTAAAGGTGGTCCCTCTCCCTACCTGGCTCTTGACATCGATCCGACCCCCGTGTCCATCGATAATTCCATAGGATGTGCTGAGCCCGAGGCCAGTCCCCTTTCCCACCTCTTTGGTGGTGAAGAAAGGGTCGAAGATCCTGGTGACGTTTTCTCGAGGTATCCCTTCCCCCGTATCGGCGAAATCGATCCAGACCACCTTCTGGTCTTGGGATAGGCCTGTTGTAATGGTGAGAGTACCACTTACATGCATCGCCTCGGCGGCGTTTACAATGATGTTCATGAACACCTGCTTGAGCTGACTGGCATTTCCCCGGACCCCGGGAAGCAGGGGTGCCAGGTTCTTGATGATTTCGATATTGTGGAAGAGGGCCTGGTTCTCGAGAAAGAAGAGGCCATCGGTGATGGCCTTATTAATATCAGTGGGCTCCATCTTGGGCTCCGTCTGCCGGGAAAATTCCAACAGGCTTTTAACGATGCCCTTGCATCGAGAGGCTTCCCCGACGATCTTCTCCAGATCCTGCCTCCTCGAATCCCCTCCATCTAATTCCTCCATCATGAGGCTGGAGTAAATGAGGATCCCACCCAAGGGGTTATTGATTTCATGGGCGATGCCCGCGGCCAGCTTGCCCAGAGAGGCCATCTTCTCCGAGTTGACCAGTTGGAGATGGGTCTCCTCCAGCTCTTTCTCCATCTCAATTCTGGGGCGGAGATCCGTGAAAAAACCCACGCTGGAAAGCTCCCTACCCTGCTCATCGTAAACTACTGAGGCGGAGAGCTGAATGGGGAAGTGCTCTCCAGACTTATTAACGAGGGTGAACTGTTGAGGGGTGAGTTTCCCCATTCCCCCATACTCCTCGCTCCTCAATTTCCTCATGATCTCCTTTGCCCCCCCGGGGGGATAAAAGTCAACGATGTTGACCTTTCCCATCACCTCTTCCGCACTGTAGCCCGAGAGGTCCTCAGCCGCCTTGTTAAATATGATGATGTTTCCCTTCATATCTGCGGCGATAATCCCGTCTCCGGAGCTGGCGATGAGCTTAGTTAAGAACTCGTTGCTCCGGCGGATTTCGTTTACCATTTTCCTTCGCTCGGTTATATCCTTCAGGTAGACATAGGTATTCATCATCCCCGCCTCGGGCCTGGCGATGGTGATGCAAACCTCGGCCTCCTTGGCCCTCCCATCAGCGGTGAGGATGTCCATCTCCGTGCAGAGCCGCTTGCTCTCGTCCAGTCCAACCTGATCATGCATCTCCGCCAGGAACTTCCTGTCCCTCGCATTGAGAAGATTGGTAAATTTCATCCCCACCAACTCTTCGTTCGAGTAACCGGTCAGCTCCGTAGCCATGCTATTGGCAAATATGATTCGATTCCCCTCATCGATCACGATAATCCCGTCCTCACCCATCTCGGAGATCTTCTGGAACTTCTTCGCGGCTTCCTGGACCCTCCTCTCCATCTCCTTCCTTCCGGTGATGTCGATGTTCAAACCCTGATAGCCAATGATCTCCCCCTTCTCGTTTCGAATGGGGTGGGCCGTGAGGAGAATGGTGATCTCTTTCCCATCCTTTCGCTTAAATTCAACCTCCAAATCCTTGACGAAGCCATCTTTCTCAACCAATCTCTGGAAGGTCCTTCGATACTCCGGGTTGACATAAAGGTCTTTGGCGATATCGATTTTGAGGAACTCCTCCTTACTCCGATACCTCAGCATCTCCAACAATGCCGGGTTACAATCCAAAAACCTTCCCTCCTTGGTGCTGATGAAGATACCGTGTTGTACCCGCTCGAATAGGTTCCTGTACCTCTCCTCCGATTCCTTAACCTGCCTCTCGAATCGCTTCCGCTCGGTGACATCCCTCAGGTAGACGTAGGTCTGCATCTTACCGTTGGATTTGGCCGGAGCGATGCAGACTTCGGCCTCCTTCACATTCCCACGGGCCGTGATGATCTGCATTTCGGTGCAAAACTTCCGGCCGTACTTGCGTCTGTTGGTTCGGATATCCTCCAGGAGGACCCTATTTTCACCCCCCAAGAGGGCCGCCAACCCCTTGCCCAGCAGTTCATCCCGTGGGTAACCGGTGATCTCAGCCGCTACCTGGTTGGCGAACACGATTTGATCCTTCCCATCGCAGACGAGGATCCCATCATTGCCCATCTCGGCGATGGCCTTGAATGAAACACCTTCTCTATTTTCCTGCCTATGCCGGTTTGTTAAACCCTTTTTCAGCATTACCCTTGGACGCTTCGAAGGGAAAAGGTATTTATGAAAAGCGTACCATAGAATCGTCACCGGGGCAAGGAGGCCAAAACCCTTAAAGGCCCGCTGCATCTAAGACAGCGGGGACTCGCTTCTCCCACCCAATGGGGATCATGTAGATCCCCTGACAGAGGTTCTTCGCTTCCCTGATGAGCTTGGACGCGATCTCGGTACTGGCCTTAAGCTTATCCGGGGCCTTCATTAGTTTTGTGATGGTGTCTTCTGGGACGAAAACACCCTTCATGACACGATTCATGTACCTGGCCATACCGGCCGATTTGAGTATGGTGACCCCCGCGAAGACGGGAACCCTGAGGTACTCCACCTTCCCCATGAACTTCTCCAAGAGATGGGGATCGAAGATCGCCGGCGTTAAGAAAAAATTGGCCCCGTTTCGGATCTTCTTCTCCATATCGGTAATCTCTAACTCCAGGGCACCGGGTTCCAAACCCGGGTTCACCTCCGCCCCGATAAAGAATTTCGGGAACCCATCAAGATCGTTTCCGGCCATGTCGTGGCCTTTCTGCAATCCCTGTATAACGGAGATGAGCTCAATGGAGGTGAGATCGAAGACGGGTTTGGCCTCGGGATGATCTCCCAGGGGAGGATCCTCGCCTTCGACCACGAGGACGTTCTCGATGCCGAAGGCCGCCGCATTGAGCAAATCCGATTGCAACGCCAATCGATTTCGATCCCGGCAAGCGATCTGAAAGATGGGCTTGATTCCTTTTTGGTTGAGGAGATAACAGGTAGCCAGGGACCCGAGTCTCATCACCGCGTTCTGAAGGTCCGGGACGACGATGAAATCCACCCTTCCCCTCAGGAAATCGGCATTCTCCAGGAGTTCCCTTGTATCGATGCCCTTTGGTGGCTGGATCTCCGAGATGACGATGAATTTGCCCGATTCCAATTGCTCTCTCAAGCTCATTCCGCCCTCCCTTTTGCCTAAGTGCTTCGATTCGCAATCACAGTGGCGTATTTTGGCGACTTATTTCAAAAATGTTGCTCACTCCATTCGGCCCGCCCTCGGCCATGAGCTCGGGCCGAATGGAGTCTTCGACCCTGAGCCCTTCGGCGGTGAGCTCAGGGCCGAACTGCTAAGACCGAAGGGCTCATGGCCGAGGGCAGCACTTAGTCCTGAGGGTTTCGACTGAGACATGCCGACGAGCTCCCTTCGGGTCAGAGCCTCAGGGTCGAAGACAGTCGAGTCGTTCAGCCGAAGTCTGAATAAGTTCGTCATCGAACTTATGAATCGAAGGACTAAGCCGTTGGGCGAGGCAACAAACCGGCCATCTCAGCAATCTCTGCCACCCGGTGCTCCCATTCGATGGCCATGATGTGAACCCCATGAACCCCTTCGGTCTCCCTCAATTCCTGGATCTGCGCCACACAGAGCTTGATTCCCTCCTCCGCGGGTTTTTCCGCCTTGACCATTCGATCGATGATCCCCTCCGGAATCGTGATCCCGGAGACGTTTTTGGCCATATATCGGGCCATACCACCTGATTTGAGGGGGGTTACACCGGCCAGAATATGGACCTTTTCGTGGAGGCCCCTATCCCTGACCATTTTCATCCATTCCTTGAAGCGAGGCATGTCATAAATGCACTGGGTCTGAATGAAGTCCACCCCTGCTGCCACCTTTTTGGCCAAGCGAACCACCCTGAATTCGAAGGGGTCGCCGAAGGGATTGGCGGCAGCCCCGATAAATATCTTGATGTCACCCTCAACCTCGTCATCACCGTCCAGGATGGTCTTTTCATCCCTCACGGTCCGGACACAGTCGATGAGCTGGATTGAGTCCAAATCGTGAACGTTTTTAGAATCGATCTGGTTCCCGAAGCTCTGGTGGTCACCTGTCAGACAGAGCATGTTCTTAATGCCCAGGGCTGAGGCGCCGAAGATATCGCTCTGCATGGCGATGCGGTTCCGGTCTCTCGTAACCATCTGCATTACCGGCTCCAATCCCATTCGGACCAGGAGGGAACATGCGGCAATACTGGACATCCTGACGATGGCCGTCTGGTTGTCCGTGACGTTGATGGCATCAACGTACCCCTTGAGCAGGTTGGCCTTCTTCTCAACGACACCGACGTCGTTACCCTTTGGAGGACCCAACTCCGCCGTTAGGGCAAACAGTCCCTTCTCCAGAATCTTCTCCAGATTGCTTTCGGCCTTCATAGCTTCAGATCCTCCCTCTCGATCTTCCTCGGCCCCCCATCTCGGCTCAACGACCACTTCTTAGCCGGTATGAACTCCTCCAATTTATGGAGCTGACCCAATTCCTTCATCCGATCGTATATCAGCTGCCAGGCACAGTCCACATCCGTCTTAATTTCACACTTTCCTTCGGAAGATCCGCCACATGGGCCATTGAATAGCTGCTTGGCACACCGGGCCACCGGGCAAATTCCCCCTGTCAAATGCAGGATACAGTTGCCACAGGCCTGGCATCTTTCGGTCCAAACCCCGAGTTCCTCAGTCTCGCCCATGAACGTGGTGTTGACACCTGGATAAACCGGAATGTCTGGAAATCTCTTAGCCACGGTCTGGACCCCAACCCCGCAGGCGATGGAGAGAATGGCTTCCACATTTTCCCTTTTCTCCCTCAACTCGTCGACAAATTCGGGTTCACACTGCCGAGTCGAACAGTCCTCCAGGATCTCCAGTTTTTGCCCGGACTTCTTTCGGACCATTCTCAGGGCAGAGGCAAGCAACCCTACTTCTTTTTCCCCCCCCGCATGACATACCGCAACACAGGCATTACATCCAACCAGGAGAATCTTATTATAGGGCTCGAGAAAAGTGAGGATTTCATCGAGGGGTTTCTGCTCGGCTTTAATCATCGATCCGTACTCCTTCCCGCAATGCGATTTGAAGGCTCATCTATGGTGTGGAGTTTCTTCTGTTCAGGGCGAACGGCCTTGTCTATGAGCGAAATTGCTGGGGGAGTGGGGTACCCATCGAGGGCGAGCGGGAAGGGGAAAGCCGGCCCATTAGAGGCCGGAAGGGGTAAGGATTCCCCGCCTGCGAGCCCCGAAAGGGTCACTCCGGAAGCGCTGAAGCGAGGAGACAAGGGCATTCGCTTGTGAAGAGATTGATTTCTTACCATAATCAATAGGTTACGAAAATACCCCTGGCAAGAACCAGGAAATTCACACCTGCTTTCACTTAACGGGACTGGGACCAAGTCTCTTTAAATCTTCAAATTTCTTTTGGACAGCCTCGGCAAACTTTGCACCATTGTTGGTGGCCACATTGCAGAGTTCCAATCTCTCCCTCTCGAGTCCGATTTTCTCCATGATCCCGTAGACATAACCCATCCGGGCTTTTACCATGAGATTTCCGGTGAGGGATTGGCAGTTCTCCTCGTGACAGGCAAAAATCAATACCCCGTCTGCCCCATTCTCGAGGGCCTGGAGCATGTGAAGGGCGTCGATCCGGCCCGCACAGGGGACCCGAATAATGTCCAGACTCTCCGGTAGCGATATACCGAGCTTTCCCGCCATATCGGCAGCTACATATCCAGACTTATCACAGCAGAAGGCGACGATCCTTGGACTAAAAGAGGCCACAAAAATACCCCTTCACTGTTACTATCCCTCCATTTGCAGGGAGATCTCGGCGTCGGTCAGATGTTTCAGGCTAATGGCCTTGGTTGGACACGAACTGACGCAGATTCCGCAGCCATAACACTGCGTGGGCAGAACCCTGGCTGCCCTCCACGTGAAATCCCCTTCGTACCCCGCGGTGATATAGATATTCCTTTCAGCATACTGCTCCACCACGATGGCCGAATGGGGACAAACCCTGGGACATGTCAAACAGGCAGCGCATTTTGCTGGGTCGATCTCAGCAACCGCCAGGTCATACTCATATACCCCCTGGGAGAGGAGTTGGGTTACTCCAGAAGCCGCAGCTTCCGCCTCCACCAAGGCTTCATCCAGGGTCTGGGGATACCTACAGCCTCCAGCAAGAAAGATTCCTCGACGGTTCGCCCTCACCTGGGTAAACTGGGGGTTATCGTCCATGAGATACCCCTCTTGGGGAAGGGGGACGTCGAGAATAGTGGCCAGCATCTCGTTGTCCTTTGACGGCACAAACTTCTCGCTCATAACGACCAAATCCGAGAGAATGGACACGGTATACTCTTGTCCCATCACCCGGGTGGAGACCTCCTTGACCTGCACATTGACCCCACCATTAACCAGTGAAAACCTGGGCGGATCATCGTATTTAATGAAGATGACCCCCATCTCCCTTGCCTTCCGGTATTGCCTTTCCATACCGTCCAGGGACACCTTAATATCCCGACAAACTACATATACCATGCGGTCGTGGTCTTTCTTCAAAAGAAGGGCATTCTTGACCGCATTGGCAGAGTCGATTTTGATGGTTTCATTGACCAGGTCCAGGACAAACGTCACCGTCTTGATGGGCTTCCCCTTTTCATCCATAAGGGATTTCCCTCCATCCCCAAGCATGGCCTCCATCTGCGAGGGAGAGATGAAACATCGATGGCCGAAAATCCCCTCGGTGTTGGACACGACATCGTATCCCGATGTCAGAAGAACGGCCGAACCCTTCACCACTTCCCTCTTCCCAAGGGGTCCCCGTATAGTGACCCGGTAATCTCCCAGATAACCTTCAAAACCTTTCAGCTCAACCGATGTTTTCACGTCGATCTTGGGATGCTTCTTTGCCCTCTCAATCTGTTTCATAAACCACGAGGAAACGTCATCGGGCCGGTCATAAAAATGCGTCAGCTGGATTGCCTTTCCCCCAATATCCCCTGCCCGGGTTAGCAGGGTCACACCGATGTTCGCATCGGCCAGCGCCAATGCTGCCCTGATCCCAACTATCCCTCCCCCGATGACCAGGGCCTCCTTTGGAACCCCAATCTTTTCCCGTCCAATCGGACTGAGGAGGCTTGCCTCCTTGACCTTCTTTGCTATGATCGCTTTGGCCTTTTCCCTTGCCCTCTTATCGTCTTGGATTATCCAAGCTACCTGTTCGCGAACATTGGCGACGAGAAACATATACGGATTCAGGCCTGTGGCCACGCCCAGATGGCGGAAGGATTCCTCATAGGCCTTCGGGCTTGCCCCCACAATAACGGCCCGATCTGCCTTCCCCTTGGTCAGCCTGCTGACGAGCATCTCAAACCCCTCGGGAGAAGAGAGGTTTTCGTCCTGATCACAAGAAACCACCTGGGGAAGGCGGGAGACGTATTGGATCATCTCCTCATCAATGAGATGGGACAGGGTGCCCCCACAACGATCCACAAAAACCGCAATGCGACAATCGTCCGCGGATCTCATTGACTAGATACCTCCGAGGTACAGAACGATTTTTTGGGCCGTGGCCTTGGCGTCAACCATAGAGCTTCCGATGTCTCTGGGACCCTTGCAGGCTCCTGACAGAAAGACCCCAGAATTCTCGGGTGGGGATCGATAGAATCCCTCCTCGTTTTTAGGGATCTGGAGAAAATTGGCGATCCCTTCGGAGTCCTGCCGGGGCGTCATCCCGATGGAGAGCACCACAAGATCAAACCCCTCCTCAACAATCTCACCGGAATCGGGATTTATGAATCTCATACGGAGGTCAATAGATTTCTTGTGACCGTAAATTTTGGAGGGAAGGCTACGGATGAGGCGCATTCCCTCATCCTGACGGCAGGATTGAAGGAGGGATTCAAAGGATCTCCCGAGAGGCTGAATATCGATATAGAAAAAGCTGGTCTGGATCTCCGGATTCCCATGCCTGATGGCTTTCATGAACCGAAGGGCGTACGCGCAGCAGACCTTGGAACACCACAGGTGGCCTATCGTTTCGTCCCGGCTCCCGACGCACTGAAAAAAGGCGATCTTCGAGGGGACCTGGCCGTCGGATGGGCGGCAGACTCCTCCCCTGGACCGAAGCATCTCATCCAGGTCATGGGCAGTGATAACGTTCTGGAAGATTCCATAGCCATACTCCGGCTTGCGCCTCGCATCAAAGAAGTCGACCCCTGTTGCGACAAGGAGGGCCGAGGCGTCGAGTAGGATTTTGTGGCCGTTCGATTGAATCTCGGCCTTGAATCGACCGGGCTCACCGGATATCCCTCCAAGTGTGCTCTCGGTCATGATTTTGACCTGGGGCCTTCGGTTCACCTCCTGGATTTGATTGTCCACCACACAGGCAAAACATTTGTTGCATTTCTCGGACGCCTTGCAGGCAAAAACGCTGGCCTGCCCCCCCAAGCGATTTTCCCTTTCAACGATCGTCGAGGGAATCCCCATTTCCGCCAGCTCGAGGGCGGCAGTAACCCCCGCAATACCACCACCAATAACCAAAACGTTCCGATCCTTCACATGCTGCCTCCGGTTCCCCGTAACGGGTGAATCCCTTCGATGAAGAGCGAGGAAAACGAATAGTCAATGGGTTATTGGCTCCAACCGGCTATCCAATCAGAACTCAAGCCAGGAATCTGAGTAGAGGCTATGGCCCAGAAGCACCTTTGTGGTCTTAACGTAATCGAGTTCTTCCTTGCTCAACGAGGCCAAATCCGGTTCGTCCCCATCCATGACCCGATGGACCAATTTCCTGATCTCCTCCCTCTCCCCCCTGGCAAAGCCCTTGAGATCCTCATCGAAGGCATCCACGATGGCGGACTGCATCCCGTATTTTCCGGTCATCATCAGGTAGGTCTGGTTGAGAATGGGCCTTAGATGCTCGGGCGAGCCGTTGGACACGTTGGAAAGGCCGCAGGTCGATTTTAACCCCGGGGACATCTCCTGGAGGTCCTTGAACATCATCATGAACTCAAGGAGGCTTTTTACCTGGTCCTGTTGGCTGTTCACGGGGGTTACGATGGGATCGATCCAAACGTCTTCACTGGGAATCCCATACTCCGCCGCCTTGGCCATCAACTCGGCCGCCAACGACCCCCTTTCGCTGGCATCTCGCGGCATTCCCTCCGGTCCCCAGAGGAGGGCCACAAAGCCCGCTTCGTATTTCTTGGCCAGGGGCAATTCGGCCTCCATCCTCTCCGGCCTGGCCATGATGGAGTTGATAACGGCCTTTCCCTTCTTGTTCTGATATACCCTCAAGCCAGCCTCGATGGCCACCTCATTGGTGGTATCCAGGTATAGGGGGATATCCACAACCTCTTGGACCGTCTTGACGATCCACTCCATTAACTCGTCCCCGGCCTTTCGCGCCGGGCCCAGATTGATATCGATATAGTCGACCCCCGACTCTGCTTCGGCAACGGCAGCCTCTTGAATCGTCTTGGCATCCCTTTCCCTCATGGCCGTACCGATCCGTTTCACCATGACGTTAAGGTTTTCCCCAATCAGTATCATACTCCCCCTCCTTTTCTTATCGACTGGCCCCTGTTGTGCAAGGCGATACCAACGGACCAACGCTGAAGGACGTCCGCAATTCGTCGATTTAGCAGGGATTCCCCCTCACTTCCACATCTCCTTGAGATAGCCGGGCAGGTGAGCGGCCTCCCTTGGCCCGATCATCACCTCCCAATTCGATCCCAGCTCCTCCTCCAGATCTCCTGACACCACGGCTACTGCCCCTGGAATGATGATCTTTCGGTGCTTGATCCTATCCTCAATGCCGCTCTTCTTGATGAAGGCCCCCATGGCATCGCCCACGAACTTTCCCGCCGCCCATGACGTCAGGACGGAAAGACCCTCGGTATCCATGACTGCGAGCCAACTGGGAATGCGGCTGCCCTCGATCTCCCCCGACACGATGAAGTAGGTCAGGGAGAAGTTGGTGGTGATCAGGAGCGGGGAACTCTCATTCGGGGAACCGATCTCGTAAATCTTCTGCTCCATCATCATCGGCCGTTGGGGGTCGGTATAGATGTTCATCCTCTCCACCAACAGGGGAAAGAGGCTGGAACCATCGAAGTCGGACATGACGATGATGGACGCATATTTTGCGACAAAGGTGGCGGCGATGAGGGACTCCTTCATGGGGTCATCGGTCATCTCGCAGGGAAAGGTGATGGTGGGATATCCCAGTGAGCGAGACTTCTTGAGCAGGGCAGCCCTTCGGATGAATACCTGGTCCTCGAATGCCCTCCGAAGGGTCCTCGATCCGCTATCCAAGACCAGGTCCTTTACACCCGCACCTTCCAGCTTCGTGGTCAATTGGGAGATGGCCTCCAGATCATCCGCCTTGACCGCCAGGGGGCAGGAATGTTCCTTGGCTAACGTGCCCAATGCCTCGGCATTTCCATCGGTTACGGCGTAAATCAATGGGACTCGATCGGAACAGGCCTTCAGGCCCGCCTCCAAAACCTCCGCCTCATCGCTCATGAGGATCAGACCGGCATCGGTCTCGCCCTTGATCTTTTCGATCAGATTGACGAATTTGGTCACATCCCCCGTTTCGTTCTTCACGGCGACCAACTCCGGGCGAAGGATCAGGCCCACCCGTTCATACCTGAGTCCCTTGAACCGCTTCAACCGTGCTTCAATCTCCCCATCATCCATCCCATCGGAGATCAACAGGGCAAGCCCGGGTTTATTGACGAAGGTCTTTTCATGGCGAAAGAGCACCGTCTCCCCGCCGATCTTCACCGCATTATCCCCGACGCCAATGGTGAGGGGTCGTATGGGGGGGGCTGCCGCCTCGGAAAGTTGTTCCTTGGCCTCGTCCGAGACATACGGACAGGAAGCCAATTCGGCCTTTCCCGCCGCCAGGTTCATGGCGAAGGCGAGGCATGTCGGAACACCGCATTCACCGCAGTTTGTCTTGGGCAGCAACTTAAAGATTTGAATTCCGGTCAGTCCCATCGCTCCATCTCCTTTCCAATTTCGATTGCCCTGCCCCTTACATGGCCCGATAGCCAACTTCCGGACACGTCATGATGTAAAGCAAATTACCTCACGCCTCCAAGATGGGATCCATGGTCAGGGCGGGGTGCTGTTTCTCCTCAAGGAAGGGGAGGATCGCCTCCTCGGTTTCGCCAACGCTCTCATCCGCTATTCTATCCAAGAGATCCGCTACGCCCAGTTCTTCAGCCCTCTTGACGAATCGTTCCTTGATCTCCTCTTTGAGCATCTTCGGCATCCAGACCACCCTCAGGATACCACCCTCCGCGCTGAGGAATTTCCTCTGGGTGATATTGTACTTCCCGTGCCCCACGAACCCCGGGGTAATGACCCCACCGCCCACGGTGCCGGCCAGGGTGGTGAATTTCATCCCGCAGGGGGTCATCCCCAGATAATCACGGTTGACCGTCATGATGCCGTTACAGAGGGGCAGCACTGCGGCAATACATTCACAGCATCCACAGGTGGTCATGGGGTCGTGGACGATGCTGTAAAAGTTGTACTGTTCGAAGGTCTGCCGGGATGTCTTGTAGAGGAACTCGTTGCATCCCTTCCATTGCCCGAGCCTCGCATCGATGACCTCTCCCTTCTCCACTGGCTGGTTGGGTCCCGTCGGATTGATTTCGTAGGAGGCCTTACAGTCCATCCAGTTGTATGCCCCGCAGAGACCCGTTCGCTCGGGGCTGATGATGCAGACATGGTTGGGTGCAAAGGACTGGCAGAGGGTACAGGAGTAAAAGATATCCGTTGTCTCATCGGCCATCCCCTCGATTCGGGCATCCCGTGCCGCATAAACATTCCTGGCCTGCTCAACGATCTCCTTCACCTTGTCCTCTTCGGTATAGATCTTCACCTGGATTTTATCGAAAATGGCCCCGAAATCCTGGTGCAGTTTGGCGTGGAGGAGCTTTCCCAAGTGCTCAAGGCGGAAACCTTTTTCAACGGCGGTCTTGCTGATCCTCAGCCATGCGATGTCCCGTTGCCCTATGTGCATCACCCCCTGGGCATAGTTGATGAGGTGGTGGATCTGCCTCTCCAGTATGGGCTCGTAATCCTCCTGCATCTCGCGTCCGGCCACCTCGCATTTGATGGCAAGGGGAAGCATACCCGGCGGTTCGACATCGGTTACCTCAGGCCCGACGACCTCCACCTTTCCGTCTTCCACCTTATCCAGCCGCCCGCTGGTAATCCACTCTACGGCAGGGGTTCTTCCCCCTCCGACCTCCAGGTGGATGTCGTCGCCCCGGACCCTTTCCCCTTCAAAGGCTGGACCATAGGAGACGGGAACGGGGACCTCGCTGACGGTAACCTTCAACCCCCTCACTTCAACGGCTTTTGCGGTGATTTGATCGTGGGGAATATTGGAGACTACGTGTTCATAGGTGCAGACACCGGTGGGCAGGACCTCAGGAATTGGGGTGTCGGCAATGGTAGGAAATCCCCAGTTGATCGCCCCTGCGGCATTGGCATACCACTCATCGGTGACGTGGCCAAGGGGCATCACGAAGGCAAAGGTCCGGTCCTTGTTGTAGATGAGGTTCCTCCTGAAATCTCCCGGTTTTATGTTCCCGAAGGTCATGGCTACGCGAGAGGCAAAACCTATGGCGAATACGGCCGCGGTGATGTCAGGCCCGTAGGAGACCAACCGGGTGGGCCAGCCGATCTGCACGCCGGCCTCCAACAGCTGCTCGCTAAACCGCTTTCCCCCGTGCTCCGCACACATGAAGATATACAGGTTTTTCTCCTGTAACTCCGTGGCGATCTTCTTGGCGATTTCGGGACTCGGCGCGGCACCGGGGATGGCCGCAAACCCGGGGGCCGTCCCATCCACGAACTCGATGCCCCGCTTTCGGAGGATGATATCGTCTGCCGCCCCCAGCCAGATGTTGCTATCGGTGGGGTCCTCCTGCTTCGTGTAGAAATTGGGATCCTTCAGGTAGCGGATGGCCTCGATGATCTCCTCCGCGAAGAAGGTAGCCATCCCCGCATCCAAAGCAGGGGCCAGGTAGGGCAATGGCGTCTTCTCCTTTACCATCGGCGGAAGTAAAACCCGACACCTCTCCAAAACCGGTTTCATATCACCCAATTTCTCAACGGGTATGCCCAAAATGGCATAGATCACGGGAAGGTAGTAGGCGGTATTGGGAAATCCCACGGGCTCATTGGGCCCCCACCTCTCCAGGGCCTCCTCGTAATTCCTCTCGGCCCGCTCCACGATCTTGTGTGCTCCCCTGATTGCTGCAGAACAGATAATCTTGGACACTTTTCCAACCTCCTTCTGAATGAGATCAAAGCTCTAAGATTAAAGCTGATGAAACCTAGCAAAGAGCGCCCTTGACGCTGCTTCGTCCCCCGACAACGTAAATTTTTGCGTACAAGAGAGAATTCACGCAAATTCAAAATACTAATTTCTAAACTCTAAACAAATCCAAATGACCGAAGCTAAAAATTCAAAACAGTATGATTTAGAAGATATGCTTTTGATCATTTGGATTTAGATATTGTTTAGTATTTAGTGCTTCGGATTTAGGATTTATTCCTTGTTTGACCGCAACACTCCAGCACTGAATAACTTCCCGCTCCAGGGAACCCGGTCAACAACTATCCTTGAGCCTCAAACCCCCAACGATGAACTATCCTTACGCCGCATCCAGTTCCCTCCGGGCAGCCATATCGTAGAGGATGCGCTCCCTGGCCTTGTCGATTCCAAGGGCCTTTCGCTTCTTATCGATG
>Ga0209978_10000217_pt1 | contig 19582 bp, 19 predicted proteins | sample BentaG_FD_182805 | JGI IMG/M metagenome (GOLD analysis project Ga0209978, IMG submission 182805) | Deep subsurface microbial communities from South Atlantic Ocean to uncover new lineages of life (NeLLi) - Benguela_00093 metaG (SPAdes)... | ecosystem: Environmental > Aquatic > Marine > Oceanic >... | reverse complement strand
AAACTCGTTGAGGAAGATAGGTTAAAGTATATTTTCACTAAAAGGCTTGACAGAGCAAGGAAGCATCGGGGACGGTACAAGGATAAAATTTTCGTTTACAACGCTGTGCGAAAGATTGGTGAAATAAATGTTCAGTATGGAAATCGCAAATACGTTCCAATTAGAGATGTTACTTTCAGTTGCGATGTCGTTGATGATAACGAAGCCATGTTCAGACCAGCCATCTATCAGGTCAAGAATTATCAACCTCTCGATTCGACGTCAAAACTTGTGGAAGATGAGACTCCAACAAGGGTGGTGTCTATGATAGGATATTACAGAAACGTAGCTCGGCGCGGAGAAAGCGTTAAAGTTTCGGGAACGCTGGAACGGGTGGAAAACGTTGAAACAGGCGAAACTAACTATCAAGTTGTGGTAGGCACAGGAACGCGCGAGGACGAATACCTTTGGCCACTTTAAGACTTAGGGACCGCGACGCCATAATTACATCAGACAACATTATTTTCCGAGTTTACGGCTATTTCCATCCCTCTGACGCATACGTTTGCGACCCAGAATACGCACCGACTACAATCTACAAGTCCATGAACCCCGAGGCTCCCCGAGGGAAAAGAAAGCCCACTTACTACAAGTTCTACGCAGATGAAGGCTTACAGTTCGTTCAGAAAAAATATCCACACTACACGATTTTCTATGAACCCCTGCAAAAGCGCCTCGTAGGCGTCCAGCGAGGGTACATCGCGAAAACACGCAAACCAGACGAGAGGTTTCGGCAGTTGATTACGAAACAACCTGAAGATGCTCTTCTTAAAGCACTACACAACTTATCTACGTTGGTCATGTCTAGGTCAGGATTGTCAGAAAAGGATTTTGGAGTTTTCGGCTCCCTTCTTCACGGCTTCTATCACCCCAAATTTTCAGACCTTGACCTCATAGTGTATGGAAGAGAAAAACTGAGGAGCCTCTGCGAAACATTGGAAGACCTCTACCACGAAGAATTTTCTCTGCGAAACGAGTTTGAGAGCGAGAAGGCTCTTGAGGGAAAACTTTGGAAATTTGCGAACTACAGCCCCAAGGAGTATGTTTGGCATCAGCGAAGGAAACTGATTTACGCCCTTTTTAAGCGCAAGGAAGGTGGAAGGATTGTTAAGACAGAGTTCGAACCCGTGAAAGACTGGAAAGAAATCTGCAACGAATATAACCCAGCTACACGAATCCTAAAGAGAGGTTGGATCAAGGCTGTTGCTCGCATAACCGACGACAAAGATGCACCTTTCATTCCGTCGATTTACTCGGTTCAAACCCTCGAAATTTTGGAAGGACCGAAGGTCGAGGACATCCAGCGAATTCTTTCATATGTTGAAGAATTTAGAATGCAAGCAAAAAGGGACGAGCAGGTTTGCGTGGAAGGAAACCTTGAGGAAGTAGTAACCGAAACCAAAACGTTTCATCAAATTACTTTAACGTATGGTCCTCGCTACTATGAGCAGACCTTAAAGGTTATTTAGATGGTTAATGGGTAGATTTCTTTCTCACCTTGAAAGCTCTTCCTAATGAAAAGAAAACCATAGGTGTTAGATATGACGGTTGTGTATTATACGCACATACACATTATCAATAGTTTTCGTTGATGGAAGGTGACAAAAATTAGGCGGAAAATCTCTGGCGTAGAATATGTCAACCGAATCAGCGACAATCTTCTAAAAGTGAAGAAGGAAAGTTTGCTTCCATTATACGAAGATTTGAGATCTGCTGATTGCATAATCTGTGGTGGTTCTGGTAGATCCCTGTATTCATTAAATATTGCTATGAGTCAAATAGCCATCATGAAGGACTCCAAGGTTGTGATTACCCGTGAGGACGTTGGATTCCCGGGAAGAGGGATGTACGATGCCGCATCGAAACTGGAGAAGAGGCATGGAAAGATTGTTCTTTTGATCAATTCGGGAAGCGGCGAATCCGAAGATCCAAAAAACCTCGCCGAAGATTTGGAAAAATACTTGGAAGAGACAGCCAGCGAGAAATTTATGATGGGCTTGATAACATCCAATCTCGATTCTTCAATTGCTAACATCGTTCGAAGATACGGTAATGTCGTCAAGGTGGAGGGGAGGGGAAAGCCGTTTCCCTCTGGGGCTTACAGCGAGACTGGTATAATGGGGGACATTTTCGAGCTTGGAAGCCTTTTTCTGCTTCAGATGATGACTGACGCTATTTTCGAAGACTGTTCAGTTGAGAGGGTTTTTGAGCTGATCAACGAAGAAGCGCCCGTTCTAGGAGAAATTATTGATGGCATCGTTGATTCTGAAGCCTACAAAGTTTCCATCGATTTCCTAGAAAGACGCAGTGATGTGTTCTTGGGCGGAAGAGGAACAGCTGAAGAAGTTGCTAAAATGACTGCCATAAGATTGTTCCACATCAAAAAGTTCCTAGGAGACAACGTCTACATCGCACGAGGCGTCAACACTCCTCGCCCAAGGGCCGGAGATTTTGAAATTTTAATATCCTACTCCGGCGAAACCAAGCCCGTGGTCAACTGGGGCAACACGTTTAGAAATTTGGGAGGAACTGTTCTCTCTCTAATTGAAAGTAAAGGCTCGTCCCTTGAGAGAAATTCTGATTTGAAGATTCTTCTAGAGGAGAGAGTTGAACCTGGGCGGCCAAGGAGGTTTTACATGAGGGCAGCCTATGCGCTAAGCTGTCTTCCCATTTTGTTGACGGAAAGATTAAGTTTGAAGGGACTTAAACTACCGGAATATATCTTGAACTGGTATCATTCCGTAATTGAGTAAACACCTTGAGACCTACAAAATTAGCGGATAGATTTCCTTTGCAACATACTCAAAATACTTGTTTTTTTCAACTATGTTAAATATTGTGACCGAAACGTCTCGCGTCACTCCAACAACGTATCCATGCTTCTTGGACCTCGCTACAACATACCAAAGGTCACCATGCTTACCATACTCCTCAAAGAGCGTGGTGCCGATAAGGTCAGGTCCATACAAAGAAAGCTTGTTCACGTTAGGAATGTCCACATTGTCGAAGAACGTAATCTTGGTGTCTTCAGGATTTTTTAGATGGAAATCTCGAAGCGTTTCGGGGGGTATCCGAGCCTCTACGATGCCTCCAGCCTTTTCGTAGATTACCTCGCTTAGACGGTTGGCGACAAAGTTGGCGAGTCTCTTCTTTTCAATGACCGTCAAGAAGGGTCGGTCTTTATGCTGGGCAAAACGGAACATGGCTTCAATGGTGCGGGGGAGAGGAACAGTTTTTCCCCGATGAAACACGTGAGTCACGTAGTCGTGGGAGTAGATACCTGTGAGGGCGTTCTCGCTAGGTGCCAGATGGGCTACTTCTGTAATCAAAGTAAATTTGTAGTCACCTTCTTCGTAACTTTCTTCCTTTCTGTATCCACTCAGCTTAGACGCTAGGTCAGGAAGCGGCGTGGGTTCAACCAGCTTAAAAACCTTCCCGGCTGTAACCATAAGCAACCCTTCAACACTTTTGTTGTCTACATCATCCTTAAAGACATTTAGGCTTAGGCTTTTCCTAGGACACTTCCCATGTGAGCAGGTTGCACGAGTTTGGAATACCGCACAAGATAGCCTTTTCTAACCTTCAGTGGCTTTGGTTTCCAAGACCTTAAACGGTTTCCCAGCTCTTCATCACTTAATTCCACGTTCAGTTTCCTCTTCGGAACATCAATTTCAATTATGTCTCCATTCTTTAACACGGCTATGGGTCCGCCGTCAGCTGCTTCAGGAGACACATGACCTATACATGGGCCTCTAGTGGCTCCTGAAAACCTTCCATCGGTGACTAGAGCAACCGACTCGCTTAACCCCATTCCAGCTATTGTGGCTGTTGGAGAAAGCATTTCCCGCATTCCCGGCCCCCCCTTCGGTCCCTCGTAACGGATAACAACCACGTCTCCTTCCCGAATTTCCTTGTTCAGTATCGCCTTCATGGCTTCCTCTTCAGAGTCGAAAACCTTAGCCGGACCTTTATGGACAAGCATTTTAGGCGATATGGCCGTGGCTTTTACCACAGCGCCTTTCGGTGCCAAGTTTCCCTTTAGGATAGCTATACCCCCCTCCCGATGAACAGGATTAGTTAGGGGACGAATTACATTGGCATCAAGGACTACCGCTTGCTCAATGTTTTCTTCAACAGTTTTTCCCGTTACAGTGACGGCGTTTAAATGAAGAAAAGAACTTAGTTCGTTCATGACGGCTGGGATTCCACCCGCTGCGTCTAAATCTTCCATTGTGTAAGGTCCGCTGGGAACCATATTACAGAGGTGGGAAACTCGTCTACTCAACTCATCGAAAAGAGTTAGAGGTAAAGAAACTTCAGCCTCCCTTGCTATTGCTGAAAGATGCAGAACGGTGTTGGTTGAGCCGCCCAGTGCCATATTCACCATGACGGCGTTTTCAAAAGCTTCCGAAGTCAGAATGTCCAATGGCTTCAAATCTTCCGTTATTAATTCAACAACCCTTTCTCCACTCGCCTTGGCAATTCTTAGCCTAGCAGCGCTAACAGCAGAAGGAGTGGCACAGCCAGGCAGGGACATACCTAGGGCTTCGGTCACGCAAGCCATGGTGTTGGCGGTAAACATGCCGTTACACGACCCGCAGCTAGGACACGCAAGACCTTCAAGGGTCTTCAACTCCTCTTCGCTCATTTTACCAGCCGCAACTTCTCCAACAGCCTCAAACATCGAAGCTGTACCAATCCTCTTTCCTTTGTAGATACCTGAAAGCATAGGTCCGCCAGTCACGACGATTGCGGGAATATTGAGCCTAGCCACGGTCATCAACATGCCAGGAGTTATTTTGTCGCAGTTTGTAATCAAAACCATTCCGTCAAATCTATGGGCTTGAACCATAACTTCAATCGAATCGGCAATTAGCTCTCGGGACGGTAAAGAATACCTCATTCCTTCGTGGCCCATAGCCAATCCGTCGCAGATGGCTATTGTGTTGAATTCAAAGGGTACCCCGCCGGCGGACATGACTCCAGCTTTAACAGCGTCGGCGACTTGGTTTAGGTGGATGTGGCCTGGAACCACCGTTGTGAAACTGTTCACTACAGCGACGAATGGTTTGTCTAGGTCTTTATCTGTGACTCCAAGGGCCTTCAGTAAGGCTCTGTGGGGAGCCCTTTCCACTCCATACTTTATAGCGTCGCTTCTCAACTTTAACCCTCTATGAAACCTTCATTTAGGTTATTAGAAGTTAGATACAGTATCAAGACACAGAAAAGCTTTTATATAGAATCCCTTGTTTGTGTTGTAGAACGAGGAATGAAAAATGGGGTATCGTTTTATCGAATAGCTTCCCCGAAAAGATAAGAATTTTTGACACTACCCTCAGAGACGGTGAACAAACACCTGGAGTTTCCCTAACCCCTGAAAACAAACTTAGAATTGCTAAAAGCCTAGACAAACTCGGAGTAGACGTCATCGAGGCGGGTTTCGCTGCGGCTTCCGACGGAGAGATGAACGCAATAAAACTCATAGCTAAAGAGGGGCTTAGGGCAGAGGTCTACAGCATGGCTAGAGGAGTAAAAAAGGACATAGACGCTGTGCTGAAAAGCGACGCCAAGGGAGTACATCTGGTTGTTCCCACGTCAGATCTACACCTTGAATACAAATTGAAGAAAAGTAGGGAGGAAGTTTTGAAACTCACGGAGGATTGCACCCAATACGCTAAGGATCACGGACTCACGGTTGAGCTTTCAGCTGAAGACGCCACAAGAAGCGACTTCGAATTTCTTACCAAAATGTTTGCCGTAGGCATTTCTGCGGGCGCAGATAGGATCTGTCCATGCGACACTGTCGGGGTTTTAACACCAGAAAAAACTCTTGAACTGTTCTCGAAGTTGAAGAATAGGTTTACCAACGTTCCTGTAAGCGCCCACTGCCACGACGACTTTGGGTTGGCTGTAGCAAACTCTATAACAGCTCTAAAATCTGGAGCCGATGAAGCCCACGCAACAATGAACGGGTTGGGCGAAAGGGCTGGAAACGCCTCCCTTGAAGAAATAGCTGTAGCCTTAAAGGCTATTTATAAAGTGAAGGTGTCGATAAAAACCGAGCTTCTATATGATACATCAAGGTTGGTGGCTCGATTAACTGACTTTCCTCTCCAGCCAAACAAGGCAATTGTAGGAGACAACGCCTTTGTTCACGAGTCGGGTATGCACACCCATGGCGTATTAGCTCATCCTTTAACATACGAGCCAATTTCCCCCGAGTTAGTTGGGCGCACTAGGCGACTGGTATCTGGCAAACACGCTGGTTCTCGTGGAATCAAGGCGTCTTTAAATGAGATGGGGCTACATCCAAACGATGAGCAGCTGAAAGAGGTCTTCTTGCGAGTGAAAACGTTAGGGGACAAAGGCAAAAGGGTTACAGATGCTGACTTGCAAGCAATCGCAGAAGCGGTTATGGGGTTGCCGAAAACTCGCCCAATAAAACTTGAAGAACTAACAGTCGTCACAGGAGACAGGGTTACCCCAACGGCTTCTGTGCGGCTAAACCTTAACGGCAATGTGCTCACGGAGGCAGCTACTGGAGTAGGTCCAGTGGATGCGGCGATGAATGCCGTGAAGAAGGCTGTCTTGGCTGTTGAACCAATACAGCTAGAGAAGTACTATGTTAAAGCTATCACGGGCGGCACTGAAGCCGTCACTGAAGTAGCCGTCCGGCTACGTAAGGGTGATAGAACAGCTACAGCCATCGGAGTTAACGAAGATATAGTGATAGCGAGTATTGAAGCAATGCTCAGTGGCATGAACGTGTTAATGACCGACTACAATAAACTACAGTTAACGGAGGTATCTTGAAAATGGTTAAAATGTCTGGTGCCCAAGCCTTTGTAGAGGCTTTAAAACGGCAAAATGTAGAAGTAATCTTTGGAATAATTGGAGGAGCCATCCTTCCGATACATGATGTCCTATACGATGCCGAAATAAGACACATCCTTACTCGACATGAACAGTGCGCAGCCCATGCAGCTGATGGCTACGCCCGCGCCAGTGGACGACCAGGAGTATGCATGGCTACGTCGGGCCCCGGAGCGACGAATCTGGTTACTGGCATAGCCACCGCCTACCTGGACTCTTCGCCAGTCATTGCCTTCACTGGTCAAGTCAATACATTTTCCGCCAACTCTTCATATATGATAGGTAGAGACGCATTCCAAGAAGCAGACATAATTGGGATAACTACGCCCATCACGAAGTATAATTATCAAGTGAAAAAAGCTTCGGAGATTCCAAGAACTGTAAAGTTAGCTTTTCACCTAGCCACAACTGGCAGACCTGGACCAGCTTTGATTGATCTCCCAAAAAATGTTCAGACGGAAATCGATGAAATGGAGTTTTCAGACAACATTGAGGTTCGAGGCTATAAACCTAAGACAGAGCCCCATCCAATCCAAGTTAAAAAGACAGTAAAACTTCTCCTCGAAGCAAAGCGTCCAATTGTTCTGGCAGGTGGAGGAGTAATCATCTCAAACGCCTCCCCTGAACTTTTGGCGCTAGCTGAGCTCTTGATGATGCCCGTAGCAACAACTCTTATGGGAAAAGGATGCTTCCCTGAAAATCATCCATTATCTCTCGGAGACGTAGGTATGCATGGAACTCGCGCAGCAAATAAACTGATCTTGGAAGCCGACGTTCTGCTGGCGGTGGGAACAAGATTCTCAGATAGGACCACTGGAACGTTGGACCAGTTTTGTCCCGACGCCAAAATGATCCACATCGACATAGACGCGGCGGAAATTGGGAAAAACGTGGAAGTTGACGTACCAATCGTAGCCGACGCAAAGGAGACGTTAAGAGTGATTCACCAGTTGCTAGTCCATCAGTTAAAGCAGAGGGAGAACTCCCCATGGTTTAACAGAGTTAAAGAACTCAAGGAGCAGGTCCAAAGCGAGATGGACTCCAGCAAATGTGACTTGAAGCCTCCGATACTAATAAAGGAACTTCGAAAAATACTGCCAGCGAACGCCATCTTGACCACTGAGGTTGGACAAAACCAGATGTGGGCAGCCCTCCACTTTGAAACACACAAACCTAGAACTTTCATCAGCTCAGGCGGATTAGGAACCATGGGCTTCGGCTTCCCAGCAGCCCTCGGAGCTAAAGTTGCCTGTCCTGGATGTGCGGTCGTGGACATAGCGGGCGACGGAAGTTTCAGAATGACGGAACAGGAACTCGCCTGCTCAGTTATGGAGAAAATTCCGGTGACGGTAATAGTTCTGAACAACTCAATGCTAGGGATGGTTGCCCAATGGCAGAGACTCTTCTACGACAGAAGATACTCCGCTGTGAAATTGGGGAGCGTCCCCGACTTCGTTAAGCTGGCTGAAGCCTATGGCGCCCAAGGCGTTCGCGTAGGGTCGCTAAAAGAGTTTTCTGAAGCCATGAAAAAAGCCTTGAAAAGTGAGGTTACCACGGTTATCGATGTTCCAATTTCCCCTGAGGAAAACGTGTTTCCAATGGTTCCAGGTGGCAAGGGTCTTAACGGTATGATCGAGGGATGATCTGTCTAATGAAGGAACAAAGTCACATAATATCCACCATCGTTGAACACAAACCAGGTGTACTCTACATGATTGCAAATATGTTCCGGCGGAGAGGATTTAACATAGAAAGCATTTCTGTGGGTCCCATCGAGCAAAGCGATCTAGCCAGAATGACTATTACAGTTAAAGGAGACGAGAGAACCGTCGAGCAGGTGGTTAAGCAACTGAACAAGTTAATCGACGTGATTAAGGTAAGCAGGCTAGATCCATCTAGCATCGTTACAAGGGAACTGGCCCTCATTAAAGTACGCGCGTTAGACACTAAAGTTCGATCGGATGTCATCAATTACGTTGACATCTTTAGGGCGCGCGTGGTTGATGTTTCCTCCGAGTCGTTGATGGTGGAGATCACGGGAACTTCAGATAAGATAGACGCCTTCCTTGATCTGATGAAGCCATTTGGCGTGAGGGAGGTTGCGAGAACCGGCATAACCGCCCTGTCCAGAGGAGTTAAATCCGTTAAAATCGAGTGACGATGGGTGACCGTTAAATGGTGAAAGTGTATTACGACGCAGATGTAGGTTTAGACCCCTTAAAGAACAAAACTATAGCCGTGATTGGCTACGGAAGCCAAGGATACGCCCAAGCTCAAAACATGAGGGCTTCAGGTTTAAATGTTATACTGGGCTTGAGACCTGAAGGCAAATCGTGGAGTCGAGCTAAAAAAGATGGTTTTGAAGTTTATGCGGTTTCGGAAGCAGCTGAGAAAGGCGACGTCATTCATATGCTGATTCCGGATTTGGAGCAGCCAGCTGTTTACAGAGACCATGTGGAGCCCCATATGACCCCGGGAAAAGCTCTTGGCTTTGCTCACGGGTTTAACATTCATTTTAAGCAGATTGTTCCGCCGCCTCATGTTGACGTCGTTATGGTTGCTCCAAAAAGTCCAGGCTTCAAGCTTAGAGACATGTACCTCAATGGCTTCGGGGTGCCAGCTCTCATCGCGGTTTATCAAGACTATTCGGGTCAAGCGAAGGAAGTTGCCTTGGCCATGGCTAAAAGTCTTGGATGTACTAAGGCGGGTGTTCTGGAAACGACGTTTAAGGAAGAAACAGAAAGCGACCTCGTGGGGGAACAAACCGTGCTCATTGGCGGACTGATTGAACTCATCAAAAAGGGCTTTGAGGTTCTCGTAGAAGCGGGATATCAACCGGAACTTGCCTACTTTGAAGCCTGCAACGAAGCCAAGCTAATAATGGACCTAATTTATCAAGGAGGATTCACGGGAATGCTTAAGGCAGTTTCGAAAACTGCCAACTACGGCGGTTTAACCGTTGGACCCAAAGTCATAGATGAACACGTCAAGGAGAACATGAGAAAGGCTGTTAGGGACGTTCAAAGCGGCAAGTTTGCCAAGGAATGGATTAAGGAGAGAGAAACGGGTGAGAGAAAACTGAACGCTTTGATAAAGAAACTTGAGGAGCATCAAATCGAGAAAGTGGGCAGATTCATCAGAAAGACAGCGGGAATTGAAAAATAAACTGTTTATGAGCCTTACTCTGGTCTATGCTCGCTACGTAACTCACAAAACATGTCGAAATCTAGAATATGTCGGTTCTTAGAGGATTATATTTATAGAGAAAGTTAACATTCCGTTCTAGTGATGAAAATGCAGCCTATTATGATTCCAGAGTTTCCAAGATTGCGTGGTGAAGAAGCAATAAAGGCTCTTCACGATTTCATAAACGAACTTGAGGAACAGAGAGGTAAGAAGTTAACAGAAAAACAGACCACCGCTTTGATTGAGCTTGCGAAGAGATTGATTTCTCTTATTGAAGCAGAAAAGCCGTTGGACACCTCAGACAAAGAAACCAAAGAAAGGCGTTTTGTGACCCAGCTTAAGAAAACAATTATGAAATACGTTCCAGAATCAGTTCGAGCCCACGGAAACGGTAGGTTATGGAAGTTAACTAGATGAGGAGTTCCTTTGAGATAATTGCGGAAATACTGAGAGTAACAAAGAACGGAGCGAAAAAGACACGCATTATGCACTCATGTGGGCTCAGTTACAGATTTACTGAAAAATATCTCGCTCTGTTACTAGAAACTGGTCTTCTCAGAATCGGAAGTTCCTATCATACAACCGAGAAAGGGATACGATTCCTTCGAAACTATCAAACCATGGAACTTCTCCTGAAAACAAGAAATTAGAATTAGCAACATCCCACCCCCAACCACCCGCTCGCATTTGCGCGCACATAAAAAGTTTAATCACTCTTAACGCATATTCAAATAAAGAAGTTGGTGATGTAATGCGGATAGAAATTAGACGCGGAAGCAAAACTGGAGATCCTCTTATGGTAGTAATCTTTGAAGAAGCAAGTAATTATGATCCAGAAAAAACGAGTGGGTTCCTAAATTAGATGAATTAGGTTTGATTTATAAAACGTTAAAGCTTTTAGCGAAGAAGGAAGAAATAGAATAAAGAAATAGATTTCCGCGCGTGTTTTAAGAGCCTTAGAATCAACCTTTTCATATATACAAGCATCACAAAATTCCTTTAATAGTGGAAAACGTCTCTAATTACTAACGCATCAAGAGGTCCATAGCCAATGCTGATTCGAGAGGTCATCCTGGAAAACTTCATGTCCTACGAATACGCTAGGATACCCCTTAAACCAGGCATCAACATCGTCTGCGGACCCAACGGCTCAGGCAAATCATCCATGCTCCTGGGAATCTCGGTGGCGCTGGGCCAATCCTACACAGAACGCTCCAAAAAATTAAGCGACCTCATTCGGTGGGGAAAAGACCAAGCAAGAGTCACCTTGGTTCTAGACAACTCCCCAAAGGGTGGACGTCGACCAGTTCCCAGAATTAAAAAGGATCAAATTTTTTTGACGAGGAGTTTGAGGCGGGATGGAAAATACTGGTTTGCGCTGGAAAACAGAGCCGCAACCAAGGCTGACGTTAGACGACTTCTTTCCAAGTTTGGAGTTGACCCTGAAAACATGCTCATTATCATGCACCAAAACATGGTGGAACAATTCACAGTGCTCCCGCCTCAAGAAAAGTTGAGAATGGTTGAGGCTGCGGTGGGCTTCGAATCCTACCGCCAAAACGTCTTGAAAGCCCAAAAGAAGCTAAGCCGCATCTTAAGCCAAGCGGAGTCGGTGGAAAAACTCCTTGAATCCGCTGAACAAACCCTAACCTACTGGAGAGAACAGTACGACCGCTACCAACAGAAAAAACAGCTGAGAATAAAACGGCGATTTCTTGAAAGAGAAATGGCATGGGCTGAAGTTTTGAAAAGGGAGAAAATCGTCACCGAGTTAAAGGAGCAAATTCGAAAGAAACAGAACGAAACCTTACAGATCGAAAATGAAACAAAAACCCTTAATGGTCAACTAGAAGAACTTCAAAGAAAACTGGAACAATCAAAGGCTGAATGGAAAAAACTTCTCGAAGAACGATTAACCTTGGAGCGGGAAAAGGCGAAGCATGAACTGAGCATTTCAATGGCCGGTCAAGCCTTGAAAGAAACAGAATCTTGGGCTGAAATTCATCACGAAGAAACGGAGAAATGCCTAGACAAGATTAGATCGCTAGAAACGACGCTCCACGAAACCACTACAAACCCCGTCAACCTCAAAACCCAACTAACCGAAATCAAGAAAACCTACAAAAATCTTGAAAGCATGTGGACTCAACGATTTAACCTCAAAAGCGAAAGCTTGAAAAAATCTGTTGAAAACTCCAAAGAACAACTCGCAAAATTGGATTCCCAAATCTCGGATATTAAAGCAAAGACGGATCACCTTAATCTCGAAATTGAAGGCGCCACCAGCGATATTTTAGACCGTAAGATCAGCTTAGCCTTGCTACAGTATCGGAAGGAAAATCTTTCAAAGGTCTTGGAGAAGCTGAATAAGGAGCTTCAAATCGCGCTTTTTGATCTTGATGAAACCGTGAAAAGGGCTGAAGAAACGGGTCCTCGAATCGTGCCCATGAAAGGCATCATGGACATCCTAGATGAGATTCGGGTAACAGACGGACATCTCGCCGCCCTAGCCGACGTTTCCGAAGACATCGAACGCATGTACGAATCCTATTCCAAACTTTACCTAGAACTGAAAGAAAAAGCCCGCTTGGTAGCAGAAAATCGCGAAAAAGCCATGAAAGAAGTAAAAACAAGAATGGAAGCATGGAGAACCGTCATTCAAAACCTTCTGGACCACGTAAATCTCAAATATCAAGGAATCCTTTCAGAAGCCCACGCGATTGGAGACGTCCGACTAACAAATGAACACGACATCGAAGAGACTGGCCTCGAAATATTCGTGGGTTTCAAAGGAGCGAAGCCGGTTCCCCTCAACGCCTACACCCAGAGCGGTGGAGAAAGAAGCATCGCCACCATGACCTTTCTCCTAGCCTTGCAACAACACGTCCAATCTCCCTTCAGAGCCGTTGACGAATATGACGTTCACATGGACCCCAAAAACAGGGAAATCATAGCAAACCTCCTCGTTTCTTCAGTTAAGGGTTTGAACGCCCAATACCTAGCCATCACACCAAGTCAAGTAACCTTCACTGGAAAGGATGTTCACATCATAACGGTTCAAAATGTAGAAGGGACATCGCTGATCAAAGAGGTAGCTTAATTGTCCTCAAAAAGGAAAAAGCGGGGTAGCGAGCATCTTCAACGCGTCATCGACCTGTGTAAATCTGTTGAAGAAAGGGGTCTCGATCCGTTTAATGTGGATGTTGACGACATCATAGCGGTTATTCAGAAATATTTTCCAGAATGGGAATTGCCGGAAGAACTCTGTCTAGACGCAGAGGCCATTCACCATCTCGCATCCATAATTAAACTTCAAGGAGACTGGGTGAAACATCGGTCAACGTCTCTCTACACGGACCCCTTCCTCCTCGAGGAAAAGATACGGAGATTGGGTAAGGAAGAGCTTGCTACACTTTTTCTACAAGTTTGGCACCCCATCATCGAATTAGAACAGATTTCCCTTCACAGCCTAGCTGAAGCCATCAAATACTGGGAGAGTCTTCTTCCCCTAAGTGAGAGGTGGCTGAAAACTGGTTTCTTAGAAGTGGAAGCCGGAGCTACCACGCGCGAAGAATTGGTTAAGCTAAGAATACTGGCTGAGAAAACCTTCTTGGAGGAGTTGGAAGTTTTCTGGGAAGAATTGAAGCAGAAAGTTGGTGGAGAAGAAAAAATTCGATACTGGAATTTCATTGGCTCCGACACCTATTCTGAAACCATAAAGAGAGCTTACATGGCAAGTTTTCTCGTAACCTATGGATACGCAACCCTAGAAGTGCGTCCCCTAGAGGAGGAGATTTTCCTCAAACCTTTCGAAAAACCAAGGTCTATGGTCGGCAAAAAGCAAATGGTTTCCATTCCAGTTTCCATAAGCTTTGAAGAATGGACGAGATGGAAAGGAGGCAAACAAAATTGAAGAGAAAAGCATACTACACAAGGAAAATCAAGAGGGCATCCCACCTTCTCTTTTATAGACGCCATAAAAAGCCTGGCGTGAAGGGATGGGAGCTAAAGAGGAAACTGGGGTCCGGCTACCCTAAAGTACTCAAAATACTGGATGGCCATTTGGAAAAGCTGGATCTGCAGGTAAAAACCGTTTTTGAGGGGGAGAAGCCCTCTGAAAAGCCAACTCTCGGACAGTTGGATAAGGCTCGATTCTTCATAACTCTTAGGGGAGGGCTAACTCCAAAAGAAACCAAGATGATGGGCTGGCGCATAGACGACATAGCTGGTTTAGCCACAGCCATATCCTACATTATAGCTATGAAGGGGAAGGCTCCCCGCGAAGAAGTAGAAGACCTCCTGCGAAACAAGCTTCCAGGCTGGAGGGTTGACATAAACATGAACCGTTACATTCGATCCGGATACCTAGCTGAAGATGAGAACAAACAGCTTTACCTGGATTGGAGAACCCGAGCTGAAATCGACCAAAAAGCACTGGTTGATCTTCTTCTAGGAACAGAAAGCTAAGGTTTCTACTTTCTCACTTTTCGGTACAAAGAAAAGGCTATGACCACAACTATTAGGGCGCCAAGAATCAGAAAGGGGCTGTTAAGCAGTGAGTCTCCGAATGAAAGTGGAAGTTCGAAGGTTATAACGTCTCCTACAACTTGAACATTGGTTGCTGCCGCGGGCAATATGAAATAACACTTTGAATCGGTAAAGTTATAATAGTAGGCTGGATGCGTTTTGGCATTTAAGGTATAATTGATTCTTTGCCAGTTCGCTACCGGTTCGCCAAAATATTCAGTGAAGTTTAGTGAAAATCCATTTGTTAGGTTAACTTGGAATTTTCTCCAGTCGGTTCTCACATTGTAGATCCTCTTCATTGTTGTTTTGCTAATTGCGAGGCTCACGATGTCTGAGCCGGCTAAATAAAACTCTACATGTATCGACTTCGTTGCGTCGTTGAACATCTCCAGTTCAGGGTCATAACCCCACGTTACATCGGTTAGGTTTCGTTGCTCAAGATTCTTCACAATGGTTCGGGGGATAGTTGAAATGTTGAATACCCCCTGCTGTACAATCTCATTATACAATGTGGAGTTGATGTTTTCCAAATTGAAGGCAACGTGGACGTCTTGATCTATTATGGCTTGAACCGTGACCGAAGCATGGACAGATGTGACAAGCGTAACGATTGAGAGAAGAAACAGCAGAGGCGCACAGACTAATTTTTTCATATAATTTTTTCTCCAGTTTCCCCAGTCAACTCCAAGCATTGTTGACATACCTCTAAATCTTCCATAAAACCTTTATTATTTCCGTTTCATAATAGCCGCCTTTTCTCAAAGATTCTCCTCAACTCTTTTACCGGATCATGGTGTTCGTCTACTCTCAAGTCAAGGATGGGACTGGTTTCTATCTGTTGCTGGCTTGCTATCAGCAACGCAGCGGAAATTCTTCCCCTTTTGTCGCCTCCCGCCTCTTGTCCAGCTTCCAAGGATTTCAACAATCTTTCAGCTAATTCTTCTTCTGAGTTTTCAAAGGTTTGAGCCATGGCTTCTACGACTTGGCTGCCGACGAGCATGTTTCCGGCAACCACGAAATCTTCGCCGACCAAATGCCCCTTCCAGCCAATGGTTTCTTTTCCGGTGAAGGCAACGGTTCTTCCTTCTCCGTCTATCATAATCACTTGTCTCGATTCCCTGTCTGGATCCTCTTTTAGCATGGTTTCTAGGGCTGCTTGCGGAGACAAACTCGCCTTCAACAGTTTTAAACCGTTTATCCCGTAGAAAATGTTAGTTTTGGCTTGAGTTGCTATGGCGCCAACCCCTGCTTCTACGTGAGGAACTCGGCTTCCAACCGCTGGAACGGCGGTTGAGACGCAAACACCTAGCGTTAAGGTTTTTGGGCATCTGGCCACCATGGAAAAAGTCGTGAAATCATCCCTCCCGTCAATTAGGTATATATTTCCTTGAAACTTTTAAGAGCAGAGGTTAGTATTCTCATATACTCTATGGAGAGAACGCACGTTGATACCTTTCGATATGGCTTTGCTGTCGTCTATAGCTTTTCTTGTTGGAATAATTGCAGCGATGACTGGTGTGGGAGGCGGTGTTTTCATCGTACCCTTACTGTCTCTGGCCTACGGTTTTTCTTCCCATCAAGCTATTGGAACAAGCCTCGCAACGATAGTCTTTGCTTCCCTATCCGCTATGATAGGATATTGGAGACAAAAGAGAATTGACCATAAAGTTGGCTTGATTCTAACTCTTACAACCATTCCTGGAGCCTTCGTAGGAGCCTATTTAACCAGCTTTATCGAAGAAAAACTGTTGGGACTCATTTTCGGCGTTTTCCTAATTTTCGTTGCCTTACGCATTGCTTTTCAATTCAATCTTTACCGTGTCCAGATTCCAAGGATAGGAAAGATTTGGCACCGCAAGATTGTGGACTCTGGCGGCGCCATTTTTGAATACGACACGAATGTAAACTTAGGCTTGGTGTTAAGTTTCTTCGGTGGCCTTTCATCTGGTCTCTTAGGTTTAGGTGGCGGATCTCTCATGGTGCCTATACTACATCTCACAATGAACTTTCCTATGCATGTTACGGTTGCAACTTCAATGTTCATTATGGTTTTCACTTCAATATCCGGGGCTGCAACACACTTTTCACTGGGTAACGTTCAAATCTACCATACAGCCTTTCTCTGCATAGGAGTAATTTTTGGCGCTCAACTTGGAGCCTACTTTTCTAAAAAGATTTCTGGAAAGGGTCTTAGAAGAATGTTCGGAGTGGTTTTGTTTCTGGTAAGCATAAGAATGATTCTGAAATTCATATGAAACGATCCCGTTGAATGGCGACCTCCAGAAAGATTACCGCTTTGTCGATGCTCGTAACTATTTTGGAGTTGTGTACAAAAGGTGGAGTTATCACTATGGAAAGAAGGGGGGAGCTTTGAAAATATGAGTGAGGGGGGTTTTACCTTGATTCTGTGGATCCACTTAGATATACCCAAATCACTACTAGGCATGTCGTTATCAAAGCGCCGGCGATTCCTGACATAACCCATTCAGCGGTAAGTATTGCTGGAAAGACAGCTAAGAGCCAAGGCCATACCGTGTGGTAAATGATGTTGGCTGAGATTCCACCGATGAACCCTAACAAGGCAAATATCCCGAGTATTTTTAATCTGCCACCCATTGTAGTCACCTTGTTTTAATAGTTAAATTTTCGTGCTTTTGAGTCTAACTTACACGAAACTGTTTATTAGGGCAACTGCGCCTCGCCTCTCTTTCTATCTGAAAATTAAAGCTCAAAACGACGGCGAAACAGGATACGCTGTTAGGTATATACGTGGATGTTTTCTACATGTTAACAATGTAATAATACGTTTTAAACTACCCTCTTTGTGAGGAATTAAGAATGTCTGAAAAGTTTGCTAAAAGATGGGGAGAAGGAATAGACGACACACCTCTCACTACGAAGATTAAAGAAGCCGTTCGTCCTCCAGGTCCATTGAAACCACGCCTAGATTACGCCATCAGACGCATTGAAATGCAAATTCAAAGACTAGACAAGGCAACCGACCGCTTCTCAGAACGCGACAAATCAATATTCGCAAGAATCGTTGCCGCCTACTCAAAGCATGACATGGCGCGGGCCAACGTTTTCGCCAATGAACTGGCTGAAATACGGAAAATGGAAAAGATGATAATCCACGCTAGACTGGCCCTAGAACAGATATCTCTTAGGTTAAGCACGGTTTCAGAGCTTGGCGACGTAGTTAGCACACTGGCTCCAGCAGTTGGCGTGTTGCGCAGCGTCAGAAACGGAATGGCTGCAGTCTTTCCAGAAGCCGAAAGAGAACTTGGAACCATTGGAAACTTGCTCAGCGGAATAATTATGGATGCTGGTCACACCACTGGTTTGAACATAGACTTCCAGACGGCAAGTGAAGACGCCCAGAAAATCATGAACGAAGCAGCCACGGTTGCGGAACAGAAGGTTAAAGAAAAATTCCCAGAGTTACCCACGGGCATACCCACCTTCGATGAGGCGGCTCAAACCGAAACTTAGCTACCCTGCAAAAAAAGTAACCTTTCGCTGATTAAGGAGGTGAAATTACGTCAAAATCCAGTTCCAACCCTTTTCTCTTCGTCGGCAAGCCGGTTAAGGATGAATACGGACGCCAAATCGGTCGAATAGCATCGTTTAGAGTAACCCCTACCGGTGGCGTTGACGGGATCTTCATAGAGCACGGGGACGGAGAATTTCTTAGTTATCCAAGCGATCAATTTAGGATAGAAAATGGCAACTTTGTAATTTTGCCGCCGCTTAAATTAAGGGCAAAATCTCTCTGCCAGAAGATACCTCTGATCTGGCGAAAAGATCAGGCTTTGAACGAGCTTCTAGACAAGAAAAAGATTCCGCCGGAAATGTTTGACGATCTCCACAAGACCTTTGAAGGTGCCTTAAATCAGTTAAAAACGGACGCCAGAACCGTTATGGGTGACATAGGTAAACAGATCACCAAATGCACCAAACAAATACAGGAACTTCACTCAGCTTTAATAAATCTAGAGATTGAACGTGAAATCGGCAGAATCGACGACGAATCATATCAAAAGGCCTTAAGAATGATACAGTGGGGATTGAAAGGTGCTAACGCCGAAAAAAGCGACCTAGAAGCGTTGAAGAGCAAGTTATCCAACCTGCTTCTTGGAGAAAAAACAGTGAAAACGCCTGAAACACCAACACAAAAGGAGACGCAAGAAGCAACTGCTCCTGCTTATCCAACTCTCCCAGAACCCCCAGTTGTTGTCCACGTGAAGAACCCGAACAAGCAGAGTTCATAATCACTAAAGCCTGTGGTGGATCGCCATCAAGAACCCTTTCCGTCCTCCTCCAACACTTGAGGAAGTGGTATTTGAGGCAGTGCCGAAACTCAAGGCTCAACGGTTTAAACTAGAGCAAGTCATCGTTAGATTGCGCAGAAGAGACACATTCCTCTTCAAAACTTGCGCAACAGCCCTAAAAGCAAAAAACAAGGAACGAGCAACAATTTTTGCTAACGAGCTAGCAGAAATCAGAAAACTGACTAAACTCATCTCGCAGACCCAAATCCTCGTAGAACGCATCATTCTAAGACTCGAAACACTCAAAGAATTGAGCGCAGCCTTCGCAGATCTGAAGCCGGCTCTTAGAATCCTTCACAGCGTGACAAAACGCCTCACCATAATCATGCCTCAAATGGCCTACGAAATGGGAAAGGTGAATGAAAGCATAAACGAAACCCTAGCCATGACCACCATCAGTTCTACGGAACTAAATATGCCAATAGACGTAAAAACCCCAGGCGGTGAAGAAGTTCTTAAAGAAGTCTCCGCGTTTCTGGAAGAAAAGTTAACGGAGAAACTTCCTGAGCCGCCCATTTCTGTTCCAGTCGTGGAAAAACTTCAACCTCGACGCGTGAAAAAAGTAAGACAAATGGTCGCCCTCACCGCCACTTGCTCAGAAGTTTCTGAACAAACAGAACCTCAAA
>Ga0209978_10000216_pt1 | contig 19582 bp, 21 predicted proteins | sample BentaG_FD_182805 | JGI IMG/M metagenome (GOLD analysis project Ga0209978, IMG submission 182805) | Deep subsurface microbial communities from South Atlantic Ocean to uncover new lineages of life (NeLLi) - Benguela_00093 metaG (SPAdes)... | ecosystem: Environmental > Aquatic > Marine > Oceanic >... | reverse complement strand
GGGAATCTCAATATCTTTGCCCACAGCCTTTATCTTTGAGCCCTCAATTATCACCGTTGCCTTCTCAATGGGCTCAGCACCGGTCCCATCAATTAACTTACCACCCTTGATTGCTTTAACCTTTACGTCAGTCATTTAATTTCCTCCTTGTAATTTTCTGTTTTACCTTCAGATTCAATTAGTGCTACCTCATTTATCACCCCCCTTCTTTCAAGGCGGGATGCCACTTGCCCGATTACAGCTGAGGCCACCCACACGGGAGGGGCCAGGACCAAAGGGACACCAACAAGCCACTGTACCTCAGTTTCCCCTGGCAGAGCTCCCATATTTGACTTTACTTAGATGGGTAAACGGAAGAGTTTCCTGGCATTATCTTCAAATATCTTCTTTTTATCTTCGTCTGGTATAGCCATTTCCTCCACTGAGCGTATCGTCTCCCGCACATACCTATAACCACCCTGGCTATCCCAGGGCATGTCCGTCCCGAATAACACATGCTCAGCACCGAAAAAGGCATAGCCGCACATCAGTGATGCGGTGTTTCCATAACAGGCAGTATCCCCATACAACATCTTATAATAATCAATGGGCTTCCTGGTGAAGTAGCGGCTGAAATAAGAACGACGCATCATCTCATTATGTTCGGTGGAGCCTGAAATGCGATATGCTTGATAGGGCAGGAGCCCACCACAATGATGGGTGATAAATTTAAGGTTGGGATACCTATCCAGCATACCACTATATACGATGCGCCCCATAGTAATGGTAGTCTCAAAGGGCCAGTTGAAGAAGCGTCGTGCCCAGCGTCCCACCTCGTCTTTAGCCTCCCCTTCAGGCTTGGGGAAAGCCCGTGGGCCATCCTTTATGTGTCGTGGATGGATAAGAATGGGCAGGTCATAATAATTCATCTTCTCAAAGAGAGGGTCAAATTCAGGGGAGTCGAGTGGTTTGTCCATGATATTGCTATATATCTGTATGCCCTTGAACCTCAGGTCAACTATTGCCCTGTCTACTTCCTTCAAAGCAGCATCCATATTGTTCATTGGCAGACAAGCCACAGCGGCCACAAACCTATCCGGGTATTTCATAACCAGCTCAGCCATCTCATCATTGGCAATCCTAGCTAGCTCAGCGGCAACATCTGGGCTGGCTACATCCTCCAGAGGTGGTTCGGTTATATTCAGTATCTGAACATAGCCCTCATGATGGTCCATTATGCGAAACCTCTCGTCTACATCGTGCATCGCCGGCCATATACTTAGACCGAATCGGCCGACACGGGATGTAGCCGAACTCTTACTGTAGAGGGCTTCCCTGTATTTTGGTGGCATGATATGCGGGTAAACATCTATCTTAAACATCTATACACCTCCTACTACACTAGTGAAAAACCAGAGACCTTGATTAACCTCAACCTCACCCTTGAGCATTACCCACCTTATCTTACTAATATCACCACTTACATTACTTCTTCACCACCAATCTTCTCACAGCTTGCCCCAAGCCATCAAGAGTAAGCGGAAACATCGGGAAGAGTTCCCCGATCATTCTGACCGTGGGGTGAATCCAGAAACGTGATTCCTCCGGATTCAACCAGGCACAGTGGGTAAAATGTTCGGCAATCTGTTTGAGCCAGACTATCCCTGGTGTGTCATTACGCTCGTAGTAATTGATTGCCCCATATCTCTCCAGTAGCTCCCAAGGACTCATCATGGCATCTCCCACCAACAGCAGCTTACAGTCAGGCTCCAGGATACGTAAGAGATGCTCAGTGCTTACTGACTCTTGTCTCTCAATGTCCCGATAGAGGTTATCGTAGATACAGTTATGAAAATAGTAGTAGCGGAAATCCTTGAAATGAGTGCTAGAATGAGCTGCCGAGAATAGTTGACTGCACAGCTGAGCAAAGGGCTCCATAGACCCCCCAACATCCATTAGCAGGAGCACTTTAACCGCATTCTTTCGGCTTCGCTGCCAAATTAACTCAATCTCACCAGCATTCTTGGCAGTAGCATCGATGGTTTCCTCTAAATCCAGCTCATCCTCAGGACCGATTCGGCTAAGCTGTCGTAGCCTCTTTAGGGCTATCTTAATCTGCCGGGTATCAAGGGTCAAATCGTTGCGATAGTTTCGAAATCTCCTCTCTTGGGCAATTTGTACGGCACTTCTGCGCCTAGATTCACCACCAATTCTGATGCCAGCAGGATGGTATCCAGAATGCCCGAAAGGAGAATACCCACCCCTGCCTATCCAGTAACCGCCTCCATCGTGCTGCTCAATCTGTTCTTTAAGTCTCTCTTCCAGCTGCTTGAGCAATTCGTCAAAATCCAGACTATTAAGCATAGCCTGCTCCTCTTCACTGAGGGGCATGCGATTGAGGGGGCCTTTGAGCCAGTCCAGCACCTGTTCTAAAATCTCAGCGGGGGCTTCTATCCCCCGGAAGTACTCTTGGAAAGCGATATCATAATGATCAAAGTAGCCTTCACTCTTAACCAGCATGGCTCGTGCAAGATAGTAGAATTCATCGAGGTTAGTGATGTAGCCCTTGGCCAGAGCTTCGATAAAGGTCATCCACTCGGTAATTGAAACCGGCATGTTTCTTTTTTTGAGGGTGTAGAAAAAGTCAGTAAACATATCTATCGTCGCCGAGTGAATAGATTAGTGCCATACTTGGCCATATAATTATTGGTGAAATAATCGTAATCCTGTTCTTTCTTCAATAGGGTGCCAGCAAAGAGGATATCCTTGGAGATTTTCTCGTGAGAGACGCCACCGGCAAGAAGTGCTCGAATCCAATCTATTAGTTCACTGGTCGAGGGTTTCTTCCTGAATTCGTCAATCTCCCTCAGCGCATAGAAGGCCTTCTGGGCTTCCTTAAGAAGCTTGTCCTTAATGTCAGGAAAATGCACCCGGACGATTTCCTCCATCAGTTCGGGGGCAGGGAATTCAATGTAGTGAAATATGCAGCGCCGCAGGAAAGCATCGGGAAGCTCCTTCTCAGCATTGCTGGTGATAACGGTTATCGGCCGGTACACGGCGGTGATGGTCTCATTAGTCTCTGGAATATAGAAGCTCATTTCATCCAACTCATTGAGGAGGTCATTGGGGAACTCAATGTCTGCCTTATCTACCTCGTCGATAAGAAGCACTACCTGCTCCCGAGAAGTGAACGACTGTCCCAATTTTCCCAGCTTAATGTACTGCTTGATATCAGAAATATCCCGGTCACCGAAGCGGCTGTCATTAAGCCTTTGCACAGTATCATAGACATATAGTCCCTCTTGGGCTTTGGTGGTTGATTTTATGTTCCAAACAATCAGCTTTTTCCCCAACCCGTGAGCGATGCTGTGAGCTAGCAGTGTTTTTCCTGTCCCTGGCTCCCCTCTAATTAACAACGGCCTTCCTAGAGCTATAGCTACATTAACAGCATTCCTCAATGGTTCAGAAGTAACATAGTCAGGCGAGCCCTCGAATTGGTCAAAACCATCATCCTTCACGGGTCAACTACCTCCAAAAAATTGCTCTACTCAAGATTTCTAGGCCTCCTTTAAGTGGTGCTGATAACTGCTCTTGAGACCAGATAATTTCTACTAGACAATAATAAATTATACAGAAACTTAGAGCTAGAATCAAACAGGTCCGAAGCCCAGCGGGAGCATATATCCTCCTGATAAAGACTCCCCACCACTGTAGAAAAATCAAATTGCGGCAAACAATAAGCCAACATGTTCAGCGCCGAGTACTCGGAGCAAATCTGCAAGACGGTAGTATTTCAATGCGTCCCTGATGGTTACTTACCGTATATTCGTGTTAAACTTGAAAGCGAATGTGGAGCCAATTCTAATCGGGAATGGTGACAACGCGGGCGTATAGCCAATAAACAGTGCCTATGAAGAGGAAGATAACAGACTGGGGCAAACTTCTATTGCTGTTAGGTGACGAAGCCATTGTACTACTGTTAGTAATACTGGTATTACCACGGTTAGGAGTACGGCTTAGTTTACCAATTATCATTGGCATAGTATTAGTAGTTGCAGGCCTTGTTCTTGTTACACACAAGCTAGTTATACCTAGCTTCCACAGGAAACCTTCTACTGGCCGGGAAGGGATGATAGGTTTGCGAGGCAAAGTAGTGAAACCTCTGAAACCAGTTGGAACCATCATTGTTAAGGGAGAGAACTGGACAGCCAAATCGGTTGATAACTACATACAGGCTGGGGAGAACGTCGAAGTTATAGAAGTGGACGGACTGACATTAAGGGTCAGCGCAAAGAGCGATAGCTGAAATAAAAGGTCGGCATTTCACATTCCTGCTGAACAGTTCATCTTTTTGTTCAACGCCTATAAAAAGGTGCGGTGAATCTTGAGCCTGAACGCCAAGCGAAGGAGGTAGAAATGAAGAAGAAGTGGTTATTACAACCCCACTCTTTTATGAATGAAAGGGTATATTGTCCTGGTAGATCAGGATTGAGTGAAACGCCGGATGAGCTTAAAGGTCTCTATTAATACCTCCCAATTTTCGTATCATCATAATACCAGAAACCGTTTCATGGTTCATCTTATTTTAGCTGACGCCCGTGTGGTTGTTATATAACACAACCCAGGTATTGACTGAGCAGTGGCGGCAGGACTATAATCAGGTATGTCCACATAGTGCCAAGAACTATCGCCCGCCAGCACCTGAGACTATCATAACTATGGCAACGACGCAAGAAGTGGTACAACTACTGGGGCAGGTCAGTACCCTTCATGGTCTAAGCATGCACAGGCTGGCATAAGAGAACACCTGAAATCCAAAACAGGGGGGGCATCAAGAATGAAAACATCTAGACTTGTTGCAGAAATAGACGAAGCTATTGCGAGCGGGCAACTGCACGAACCATTTCGGGCTTCTGATATCCGAGCCGTATGCCCAGGTTTTGCACGCACTACCTACAATACTTTCTTACCAAAGCACGTTCTGAATAATCCTGACGACAACAGAGTCCATTTTGAGAAGGTCGAGCCCGGTCTATATAGACGACTTCGAAAGCTGTAACTGCATTCCACACATACAAAGCAGATATTGACAAACCCCCAGTAAAGGACTAAACTCAAGTCTAAAAAGGAGGATCATATGGCTAAGGGAACAATCGCAAGGCTCATGGACCGTGGCTTTGGGTTTATCAAGGCAGAGGAAGGAGGAGACCTCTTCTTCCATCGTAACGAACTTGAAGGAGTGGAATTTAATAGCCTTAGTGAAGGACAGGAAGTTGAATTTGAGAAGGGTCAGGGACGGGATGGTCGCCCAGCGGCAGTTAAGGTGAGGCTTATCGAGACTCCGGTGGACGATGATAATAGCGATGGTGGAGATGACGGTGGGGATGGTGATGACTAATACTAAATAGAGTAGACTAAAGGAATAGTAACCAGTTAGTGCGCAACAGTGTCTCTTTTCTTGCCAATGTTAGCCAGCGCCCACCACTGTCTACCAGGAGTGTACCTTATCCTATTCTCCAATTGTCAAGCCGACCAGCTTAAGTTCGAACTGGACGCTAGATGGTGGATCTGAACACATCACGCTTTCATGCCTTTATTGCTTTCGTATTAAACAAGCCCCGGACGCCGGACAGGGAAAAGGATGCAATTGCTTCCTCTGATATAACAAGAGACCCTTTTGTTAAGCGGTGAACGAAACATCAGATTGCTGTAAAAAGGAACGTTTTCAAGAGGGGCAGCCCGGAGGGCTAACCCCCGAGCAGAATATCTCTTACCTTGACAGCGAATTCTTCACTCTCTGGGTCATCGGTAACCAGTTCAATCTGATCGGCTGATTGAACTCCTAAGCCTAGTTCTGCAGCTCGGGCAATCTGTTCCTGCTCGAAGATTGGGCCCTCGCTTACCGTAGTGGTGGTACCCAGCAACCGCAGGATAGCTACTCCCACGGCATCAATTGCCACCTGGTCACTACCGGCAACTATTACTCCTGACTCTACCCTGGTACCGCTGGCCGGGCCTCCCCTTACAAAGGCTTCCACCCCGTCCAGCACGACGATATCCGGTGAATATGCCGTATTGATCTCGGCAATCATCTGCCGCTGATACTGCGAATTGAGAACTGAGTGTAATTCACTCATATAGGGGTAGCCACCCGGCACCATGCCCACCGAGTTCTTAAGAGACAGGGTGAAGTGGCCACCATAGGCATGTGTCTTGAGACAGCAAGTCTGCACAATGGATTCTGCCTCTAAGTAGATCCGTGGAAACTTGAAGCCGTCCCTCCAGTGACTATCCTCGGGATGCACGTGAATCCAGTCCTCCTCGCCGGTCTCTTGAAGATTAACTATATCAAAGCCCAATTCTTCAGCCAGATTAAAGATACCCTTCTTTTCCATTACCTGACGGGTGGTATCTCCCGGCCCGCTACGTTCGGCCAGTGTGATCCGCTTGGCTCCCATCTCCTTCAGAGTCTGCACCAGGGCTCGCAGGGTATCGTTATGTGTTGAACCCGGGAAATCATCGGCTGAATTAAAATTAGGCTTGAGGACTATTGCCTTTCCTCGTACCGGATTCACCCCAAGCAGGTCAATCGCTTTCGGCACACCCACCGCTCGGTCAGTAGTGCGTACTAAACTTACCTTGGTCATCTTGATCCCCTCTCTTTGTAGGCAGGAAGGAAGCGAGCAATGCTAGTGCCCCCAGCAGCGAAATCTCCTTCAAAAACTCCCGTCGTCCCACGTTTTTTCCCAACCTGTTTTGTTTATTTTCCATCTGCTGAAACACCTGCTTGTCCCCTGATTGCTACTGGGTTAGGGGATTAACTATTCCGCCCCCTCTGCTTTCATGTTAGAATCAAACCTGCTGGATGTCAATAGGAAAGGAACGCTTTTCTAATAAGTAATAGCACCTTAACAACTGAATATAAAATGAAACACCATCGGGCGAATTCATTAAGCCCATATAGCCCTGTAGTAAGCGAATTTACCGTTACCACATGTTATCAGTACTACCTAAATCTGCCTTCGTGGTAGGATTACCCTTCCGAAGCTAGCTTTCCTCCCTTTGCCCAGTTGTACTTGGGGATGTCCCTGATTATGATTTGCACTACTTCTGGAGGGGTACCGATTTTGGCAAAGGAAGAAGTTATGCCCTCGGCAAGCTGTTTCTTCTGCTCAATGGTGCGTCCCTCCCACATATTAATGGTAACTACTGGCATAATGTCCTCCTTACTTCTGATTTATTTAAATTCCTTTTTACCTTATAGTTTCATGCCCAGTTTCTGCGCCGCCTGTTTAGGGAACTCAGGATTGGAGAGCAACATGCGACCAAAAGCAACCAGGTCCACCCTCTGTTCCCGAACGATCCTATCGGCATATTCTGGCTCTGTAATGTTCCCCACCCCGATGACCGGGACTTTAACCATTCCCTTAATTCCCTCTGCCAAAGGGACAAAGTAGCCCTGTTCGGTAAAACGCTCTTGGCCGTCGCCACCCAGTCCTCCGGAGACATCTATAACATCCACCCCGGCTTGCTCTAGATGTCGTGCAGCTAGTCTAGCTTCTTGACGGGTTAGTCCTCCCTCGAACATGTCGTCAGCGCCAAAACGGTAAAACAGGGGTGCATTTTCCCCTAACCTGGTTTTCACCTCTTTGATGACTTCCAGGGGGAAGAGGAGCCTTCCTGCCAAATCGCCACCGTACGCGTCGTTGCGCCTGTTGGTGTACGGCGATAGGAATTGGCAAAGAAGATAGCCATGCGCACCATGTAACTCTACAGAGTCGAAGCCCGCCTCTACCGCCCGATAGGCTGCCTCACTAAATCTTACGATTACCGCTTTAATTTCAGGAATAGTCAGCGGTCTAGGTGCCTCACTACCATTCGGAGGCATAACATTCCACGGGCCAACAGGTTGCTTCCCTGTAATGTCACGAGGAGCCTTAGCACCTGCATGGGTTAGCTGTATAACCACTTTAGTTCCTTCAGCGTGGACAGCCCCTACTAGCCGCTTGAGACTGGGTATTAGTTTATCATCGTACAGGCCCATTTGTCCTTGGGACATCCTACCATCTTTCGAAACATAGGTATGCTCGACGATTATTAGTCCCACACCACCCCTGGCCCGAGTTGTGTAGTGTCTAATGTGCCTGTCGGTAACCTCACCATCTTCGGTGGCCATGTTGGTGCCCATGGGCGGCATTACCAATCGGTTTTTGAGCGAGAGTCCCCTTATCTTTATTGGTTCGAAAAGGCTTGGCATGTCATTCTCCTTTAATTTTTTATTGTTTCTGATGGGCTAGTTTTCCTTCTTTCCGTTCGGTTATTTTTAACCTCCTTCAAAATAGTTGAACCTGGTTTAAAAACTCTTAAATTTGGGGTTTCCCATTTCAACTAACAATGAGGTATGCTGACCCTCATCGCTCTTGTCACCAATAATATGTCCATGACACCTGGTTGTCAACATCCATCTCGGAGCCCTGCAGTAGTCCTCAACATACAAGCTATGTACTGCAGCCCCCCAAAGTGTAAAAGTTGAAGATTTCTCTAAGAGCAAATACATCATTTCTCGGCTTTTACTCAAATGAGGATGTACCCCCCTACCACTTGATTGCTTCGACCCTCACTGTTATCTCTCTGTTTTCAGTGAGCCTGTTATTGTCCTGTTTTGAGGACACCTGGTGTTTCTCCGCTTGTTCTCCGCTTGTTATCCGCTTGTTTTTCAGGCATATTAGTATAGAACGACACAGAGATTGAGAACGTGTGGAATGTGGTTGGGGCTTTGGGGGGATACCAGGGTAACATTTCGTCAGAATGTTTAATACAGGGATACAATGTTGGCTTTGACCAAAGTTAAGATTATACTGATCGATAAGGGGATACAAGGGGATAGGGCTACTAATTAAACGCTATTGATAAAAGGGGTCATTATCTTATGAGGAAGGAGAAATTTTAGGGTGGAGCCGGGGTATATCACTCTATATCAGTCAGGTGAGCTAGAACGCCGTGCTGAGGTGCTTGAAGCACGGTTGAGTTCATGCGATATATGCCCCAGAGAATGTGGCGTCAATCGGCTGGAAGGTGAATTGGGGTTTTGCCATTCAGCCGGTCTGCCTATAGTGTCTGCGGTTTGTGCTCACCATGGAGAAGAACCTGTCATCTCTGGAAGCAGCGGGTCAGGGACGGTATTCTTGGGCAACTGCAATACGAGGTGTGTCTATTGCCAGAATTATCAAATTAGCCAGGATTGGGAAAGGCAGCAATCTAAGGAAATGGATTTCCATACTCTGGCGGAGCGTATGCTCTACCTCCAGGACGAACTGGGGTGTCATAATATTAACTTTGTTTCGCCCTCGCACCTTGTCCCCCAGCTAGTTCGAGTACTGCTGGAGGCAGTGCCAATGGGACTTCAGCTGCCGCTGGTCTACAATACCAATAGCTACGATTCGGTTAGCTCTTTGAGGGAGTTGGATGGCATAATAAGTATTTACTTGGCAGATTTGAGGTATGCCTCCGATAAATGGGCAAGAAAGTTTTCGCAAGTTCCCAATTATGTCAAGCGAGCTCGCGCCGCTATTCAGGAGATGTATCGGCAGGTTGGGGACCTAGTGGTGGATGATAGAGGTATTGCCCAGAAAGGATTGATTGTACGTCATCTTATACTTCCCAATGGGCTGGCAGGTAGTAAGGATTCACTTACTTGGCTGGTTAGTGAAGTTTCACCCACCATTACCGTTAGTATTATGTCGCAGTACTTTCCTGCCTATCGAGCCTCTCGGATTCCTTCTCTTTCAAGGACAATCTTGCCGTCAGAGTATTCAGAGGTCACTAAGTTGGTAGATGAGCTGGAGATAGAAAATGGATGGGTACAGGAAATAGGTGCATCGGAGAACTACCTGCCTGATTTTGCTGGCAAGGAGCATCCGTTCGAGTTGACTATGGGCAAGGCAAAATAAAGCTGTATTTTTCAGCCGTGCTTTCTTTTTCGCTTGGTAAAGCCGAATCGAACTTTTTTACCGTTACGCTTATCCTTCTTATTTACATTTTCAATGAAGGTCTTTAGGTCGATAAGAGGTTTATCAGTCATAGTAATGTCCTTTTCCGGTAAGTTGAAAATCCAGTAGTTGATTCTATCATATCCTTGAGCCCAAAGCCAATTATGGTATTATTTAATTACTTGCCTTACCCTCTTCTTTTTGGTACCTTCTTTTTTATTAGGAATTCTTTGGGTATTCTCAGATGTGGTTGAAGGTATAGAAATGTTGGGCTCAGTAGAATCTCCTGAGCCTGTAGATTCCATAGCTGTTGGCTCCAGATTGGATGGTGTTATAGTTTGCGATACATTCCGAGCATTGATGAGATTCATTAGGTTTTCCCGTTCTTCTGGGGTTATTTTTGAATTTCGTGCCTTTCCCTATCGGGCAGCGCGCCGCGTTGAGGATCTGAGATTGCCCAAATAGGAAGGCCTTAATTCCTCTCCTCGGAGCCCCCAAGGCCAATGTCGCAGAAATCGAACAAAAAGCCATGTTGTTAAGCTACAGACTAGCTCCATTATCACCGCCGACGCAGCGTAAAACCTGCGCAATCTGTGATCTTTGAGGGGTTGAGGTTCAAGAGCTTAAAGCTGTCCAGAACGGCTTCATTTAGATCTTCAAGGTCTTGGCAAAAGAAGAGGTGTGATGGACAATTACAGTCACTACATCCGAAATTCGATTTCGAAGCTAACTTCCCAGATAGAGCATGTGCGATCAGACATTCTTTTTTCTGACTTGTCTCAGCGTAAACAACCGCTCGAACCGTTGCCACATTCAACAAATAGTCAATATGCCAGTGTAGTCTTTTCCGATTGCCAAGATGTTGGTGCTGACCTGCCCCCAAAAGGGATACCACTTGTTAAGTTAGAGTTGCCAGTATTCTAGCTTCAGGAGAAGGTGACCGGTAACCCAATGAGCTATGAGGACGTACTTGATTGTACTCCTTCCGCCACTGTTCAATCAATACTTTCGCTTCAGTCAAAGTATAGAATACCTCCCGGTTGAGTAGTTCATCTCTCAGCTTTCCGTTGAATGATTCTATGTACCCGTTCTCCCAGGGACTGCCTGGCTCTATGAACAGTGTTTTTACACCCAGCCGGTTTAACCAGCCTCTTACTGCCCTAGCTGTAAATTCAGGCCCATTATCCGATCTGATATGCTCCGGTATACCCCTGAAGATGATCAGTTGAAATAGCTGATCAATAACGTCCTGTGAAGTAATACGCCGTTTTACCAATACCGCCAGGCATTCCCTGGTGTATTCATCGATAATATTGAGTATGCGAAAGGCCCTTCCTTCAGCTGTCCTGTCTGTCACGAAATCATAACTCCAAACGTGGTCTTTATGCTCGGGCCTGAGCCTGATACATGACCCATCATTAAGCCATAGCCTTCCTCTCTTCGGCTGCTTCTGCGGGACTTTCAGTCCTTCCCTTCTCCAGATTCTTTCTATCCTCTTATGATTCACTTGCCATCCTTCCCGCTTTAACATGGCTGTAATCCTCCGATATCCGTACCTGCCATACTGAGTCGCCAGTTCGATAACACGTTCTACCAACCTCGCTTCTTCATCCGTGATACGTGGTATACGCCGCTGTGTCTTCCTGGTCTGCCTGAGTACTATGCATGCCCGTCTCTGTGAAACACCAAGCTTCTTCTGGACCTGGATGATAACCTTACGTTTCCTGGACGGGCTTAGAAGTTTCCCTCCGCTGCCTCTTTCAGAATCACGTTATCCAGCGATAAGTCAGCCACCAGCTTCTTCAGCCGGGCATTCTCTTTCTCCAGGCTCTTCAGCCTCTTCGCCTGCTCAATTCGCAGGCCGCCGTACTCCTTACGCCAGCGATAGTAGGTCTGCTGGCTTCAGCGATAGAGATACCCTGGTTGATATGGACCTCAGCTTCCCGCAGCTTGTTGATGATCTGTTCCGGAGTGAAGTTCTTTCTGACCATTTGTTCCCCCTTTTTGTCCTTCTAGACTAACATTATAACTGGACTCCTTTTTGGGGGGCAGGTCAATTACCATATTCCGATGGCACAACCATCTTTGCGAGGGCTCGAACCAGCCATAAGTGCCTTGGTTGAAGGGTTTACCATTATTGACTGTCCCCCGCCAAACCCCTGAAAGTATGGGTCATCCACTGCCGTAATACGATGTCCTTTGCTAGCCAGTTCCTGTAGAGTGTCAGACGGGATGCCCGGTTCAAAGGCACATTCACTACCTTGAATATACCTGAACCTAGGAGCACCTAGAGCTGTCTGCACATCCATATTAAAATCAATAATATTGAGCAATACCTGAACATGCCCCTGCGGCTGCATAAAACCACCCATAACACCAAAGGTAAGGAACAAACCTCCGTCCTTGAAAGCCATAGCCGGGATTATGGTATGGTAAGGTCTCTTATGAGGCTCAATGCAGTTGGGATGACCAGCCTCAAAGGAAAACAAACTGCCGCGGTTCTGCAGACAAATACCGGTATCCGCTACCACAATACCAGAGCCAAACGCCTGATAAAGGCTATTGATAAAGGAGACACTGTTGCCCTCTTTATCAGTTACTGCCAGGTAAACAGTATCCCCCTCAATATCTGGAACGCCAGCCACTGCCTCTGGCCTTGCTATATTCGTGTCTATAAGCTGCCGCCTTCGCTTGGTATAAGATTTAGAAAGCAATTTCGTCAAAGGAATGTCCACAAAATCAGGGTCAGCCACATACCTTCTGGTATCGGCGAAAGCTAGCTTCATCACCTCTATCAGGAGGTGTAGATACTTGGGGGAATTATGCCCTAGAGATTGCAGGTCATAGCCTTCCAACATATTTAAGGCTAGGAGTACCACCAGTCCCTGGCCATTGGGCGGGCATTCGTAGATATCATATCCTCGGTAGTTGGTGCTTATTGGTGTTACCCATGTAGAAGTATGGTCGTTCAAGTCCCGCATTATAATTGTCCCGCTATTCTCTTGAGAGCAGGTTACTATGGCATCAGCAATTTCTCCCCTGTAAAAAACATCACGTCCACCATCAGCAATCTTTTTGAAGGTCTTGGCCAAGTCTGGCTGCACAATAATCTCACCCGATTCTGGCACCTTTCCTCCTGGTAGATAGGTGTGGGCAGCGCTGATGCTAAGTTTTAGTTTGGCGCTGTTTTTCTTCCAGGTATGACTAATAATCTCTGTGACTGGGAATCCGTATTCGGCTAGCTTAATCGCCGGCACCAATACCTGAGCCAGGCTCATAGTTCCATATCGTTCAAGCAGCTCACACCATCCATCCAGAGCCCCCGGAATTGTCACAGTGTGGATACCTGTTTCAGGCATTGCCTGGTACCCCAAGCTTCGGAGTTGTTCTAAGCTGGAGGCGTATGGAGCCCGGCCACTGGCGTTGAGTGCCTTCAGTTCATTATTCTTACTTAGAAATACCAGTGCAAACGCATCCCCTCCGATGCCGGTTGACATAGGTTCCACCACATTCAAAGCGGCAGCGGTAGCGACGGCAGCATCTATGGCATTACCCCCTTGGAACAGCATGCTAATCCCGGCCTGAGCAGCTAGAGGCTGGCTAGTAGCCACTATTCCACCATTACTCATAACGGCAGAACGACGAGACGGGAACGAGTATTCTGAATGCATACCTCCTCCTCTCATAGAAATGAAGAATGGATATGACCTGCCTCCAAGACTTGTGTCAGAAGGCAGTTAGGTTGAAGTCATTTCACATCTTGGAACTTGAGTTTAGCTGTGTCCTTAAACTTTGTCAATAGTCAAAATGAGAGATGAAACCCTGAGCGTGCGGAATATAGCTATAGCTTTGGAGAGGGAAGAAGTCACAGATAAGAAATCAAGTAACACTTCGTCAATTTGTATAACGAAGTTAACAAAAGCAGGCAAGTGTGTGATTAGCGATTATTGTTTCCAAACTAAATTCACAATCAGAAAGACATTGGTACGAATCCAACTTCATTAGAAACCCCTTAGCTTCTAATGAAGCGATTTACGGCGAAAGGCTCGACTGGTATGGAAGTGGAGCCTTTTACAATTAGCTCAGTTATGATGCGGGCAGTTACCGGGCTAAGCAGGATGCCCTTTGCCCAGTGACCCGTGGCTACATACACACCAGTCTGGCCGGGAACTTCTCCAATTATTGGCAGACCATCAACGGAGAGTGGCCTGAGGCAAGCTGTCTGCAGTACAAGCTCTGCCTCCACCAGTGAAGGCACCATGGTAACTAGCCCGTTTATTAACTCGTCTCTCCCCTTGGTGGTAGGTTCTTCATCGAAACCAGCATCTTCATGAGTTGCACCATGGTAGACAAGGCCGTCGTGTCTTGTCGTAGTGATATAGTGAGTATCCCAGAAAAGCATAGTAGTAAAAGGTGGTCCGGAAGCCTGAACTCTTAGGGTCTGCCCCTTTTGTGGTCCTACGGGGATTGGAACACCCAGCGGCGAAGAGGCCATCCCCGTCCAAGGTCCCATGGCCAGTACCGTGTAATCGCATGCAATTTCACTTGATGACATCTCGATAGCAGTTATTCTTGTTCCTTTTCTTTTCAGTCCGGTGAACTGACCATGGCGAATTTCAGCCCCGTATCTTTCTGCAGCTTGAGCCAAAGCCAAAACGTATCTGTAGCTGTCTATTTCTGCCGCATGCTCGGTGTATGCTCCTCCCTTCACCTCCAAGGAAACCCTACTTTCTATTGAATGGATGGCATCGCCATTTAGCCAACGCGTATTAAACCCTTGCCTTTGTAGCGTTTGGACTTTATCCTTGATTTGCTGTTCTTCGGCTTGAGTAAAGGCAAGCGTGAGAAGGGCTGACTGGCGATAATGGTAGTCAACTCCTGTCTCTGCTGGTAGTTGCTGAGAAAGTTCCTTATGCATCTGAAAACTTTTGGTTGTCAGGGGTAGCATTGTTTCAATGTATTCTGGAGCTAATCCCAATGGGCGAAGGATACCAGGTGCAAAGCCTGAAGCATGGGTGCCGATGCTGTCTCGCTCCACAACAACAACTTTCAATCCTTCTTTACTTAAGAAATATGCGATTGCACACCCGATAGCGCCGGCGCCTATGACAGTAACATCTGCCTTTTCTGTTTTCATATCAACACTTCCTCTCCCGATGCTTTTCTAGCCCTGATTCAAAGCTCAGACTACGGTAAAATATTAGCACAAACAAGTTTAAGCGTTAAAGGGGTAGCAGACGCACGTCATCCATATCAGAACCGCTGTACATCATCGCCAGTGGGGACTAGAGCTAATAGCCTCTGTATATAATGAGACGCTACATGTAAGGTTGGAGGGATATTCGCATACTACAATTGAAATTAGAGGTTGATATAGTCAACCCACTCTCTAATTAAAGTAAGCATTTCAAGAATGGCGTCTTTAGCCTTAGCGTCATCTAGTGCCTTTCTCTTGTGTAGCATCTGAAGCTTTGTATAAATGTCTAGCATGTGCTTGGATCCCTCAATAAGTACAATTTGCTTTTTCCCACCAGCTACATTTTTCTCGGCGGCATATCTAATACGCTGAGTCCGAGTTACTACATCTGGTTTTTCTGGGTCTTCAGGTTTCCACCATAATTGCGTTTTTCCTTCATCATCTTGAGCAAGTGCATCAAATAACTGGTCAAAGACCTGGCGTGTTTCAAAGAGTGCTGTGCGTATGTGGTCATGGGATTTTATCAGATAATTGTTCTTAATACCTCTAAAAGTTACCGCCATAGCTGGATTAACTTTTTCTAACTTATCGGCATAACTGTCATGTCTGTCAAAGGAGTATTGAAACCTCGCTAATGACTCGGGGTTATAGTTAGTTGGGACTCCGGCAAAAGAGGCTGTATTTTGCGCAGTGCTACTGAGTATTTCTACACTTCCCGCAATACTATGAGCTTGATGTAAAAAATTGTCTGCCTGAATATCAATATCTTTCACCTGTTCATTTATACTTAAAAGAACATTGTCCCCAGAGGCCACAATTTCATTTGGGTGTTTTGACTGGATAGGTTTATCCATAGCTCGCCAAACAGGTTCAGTTGCTGATACAACCTCTGAAGCATACCCTATTTGCTCGGTAGCTGCACTCACTTTATTCTGGATTTCTTGCAGTCTTTGTTTGGTGTCTTCTATCAGTTGACTCGGCGGAACTTGTTTAGCCACGCTAATCTCCCGATATCACTATATCATAGTATAGAAACAAAATGGCTCCCCCTAGTTGACTTATTCTGCAACTGTAAGCTTGAAATCCAGTTTACCTTATCAGAGTTAAAACGGTTGTTCGAACTGTTTAACTTGTCTCCTATAGCTAATATTACCCAAGTACGAAATTTGCTTGGGTAACATAATCCAATATGATACCGCCATTCTAGTTGACTGAACGTTGAGGAAGGCGACCTGTTCTAAGCCAAATCGAAAGGCGTTCACTCGCATCTGCAGGGATTTCTGTCATCACTTCAATCGGCCATGCGGTTCGCATTTTGGGTGCTAACTGCCTAAGTTTTTGTGCTACATGACTTTCCGGTAGTGATAATTTAGCTCTTATCTGCTGACATAGTCTATTGAAACCGAGAGGATATAACTGGGTTCCTAACGTGAGAAGAAAGCCATTTTGTGCGGTGATATCAGGGAGAAAGCTCCATGGCATATACCGGACTATGAAAATAGGTATTAATCCTAGATAATTGCAGATAGATAATTGTAGGAGCAATTCGTTTCGCTGTATCGGTTTTAATTCATTCTTAGCTTGAATACCAAAAGCACGACCATCTTGGTGTTCAGCAATAACGTCAAGATTTGCTCTAGAACCTGACCATTGTCTTGACTTATATTGGTTAGTGTTAGTGCCCACAAGGTTAAGACCATTCGCTCGTAACTCGTATTTAACTAGAGACTCAAAATGGTCTCCCAAGATTTTTGATACTTCAGGGTTATCATATAAAGATATAATTTTAGCTTTAGCACGAATGTGAGATAAAAGAGTATCTTTATAAGGCGTGGTTGAAAGTTGGGAAGGGAAAACGAAAGTAACATTGTTAGCACCAGCAGGAAAAGGAAGAGTATCAAGTATACCATCGTCAATCAAGGAATATATGGCTTGGGTAATTGTAATATGATAGAATTCAGCCTCCAAGAGAACTTGTATTTGGCGGTAGTGGAAAGGTGTTTTCCTGGAGCGGTAGAATAGAGATAAGACGGATTTAGCCCGTTGAATATCGGAGGCACGAGGCTGGGGTAGCGTGCGTGTAGACATATAGAAAATATAACACATTTATAGAAAAGTGAAAAATGTGGGAGGGCCAAAGGTAATATTAGGCACAAAACATGAACCCCTAAATAATTAAACACCTGTATGGCTATTTTTAACAATGAGAGGAATTAGCCACGGCGCTACTTGAAACCAACTTGAATATATTTGAGATAATGAATACCTCAAATTAGAGACCAAAGACTCAATCAACTCAATCAATTCTTCTAGCATATTATCCTGACCTGCCCCATCTATCTCGACATTTTCCAAACCACTTTCCTTCAGCTTCTTAGCTATCAGTTCGGCTACTTGTTTCTCCTCGCCAGTGACACTCGGAGTCCTGATAAGCTCCCTGAGGAGCTCTGCTGTCTCATTTTTCCTATCGTCCAATGTTTTCAATACCCTGTCCTTAACGTCTAACATTTTAATCACCTGCCGCTAAGAGTTTCGACGCATTATATGGAGTGATTATGCTGAGGGAGTTACAAATTTGCCATACCCAGGCTTTCCAATTACCTCCCCATTCTCTACAATCACTTCCCCCCTAACCATAGTAAGAACCGGTATCCCTTTTACCTTCAGACCATCATATGGTGTGTGTTTATGCAGAGAGTGAAGTTTCTCAGCCTCAATCACGGACTCCTTCTTCATATCTACGATGACAACATCAGCATCAGAACCCACCTGGATAACTCCCTTTTGAGGGTAGATGCCAAATATTTTAGCTGGATTTTCACAGATTAATGAAACTAATCTTTGGATAGAAATTTTGCCCTTGTTAACCCCCTCGCTGAGCATAACCGGTAACATTGTTTCAACAGCAATGGCTCCGTTACCAGCATCCCATATATTTGCCCATCCCTTTTCCTTGTCCTCTTTAGGGTGAGGACCATGGTCCGAACCGAGGGCGTCGATTTTTCCTTCGGCCAGCTGTTGCCAAAGTTGCTCTGTTTCTGGCCTAGACCTGGCTGGAGGTGCAAATTTGAGGTACGGTCCTAGTCTATCCGCATCATCTTGACTCAGAACGATATAATGCGGCCCAGTTTCACAGGTTAGCAGTTGCCCCTCAACCTTTTTCCGATATATCAAGTCTATACCTTGCGGACAGCTGACATGGACAACATGGAGATGACAGCCAGCCTCCTTAGCTAACATTGTTGCTCGAGAAATCGCTTCCACTTCTTGTATCACAGGTCTTGACTCAAAGAATGCACGAATGTCTTTCCTGCCCTCAGCCTTTAATTTGTTCTCAAGGTGGTTAATTATGGCTTCATTTTCGGTATGTACAGTAATCACTGAGTGACAGTCAGCAATCACCTGGAAGGCTTCGAGCAACATACCGTCGTTCAAGATCTCAAAGAAACCCGGGACAGACCCGGCCATCATTGCCTTAAAACCAATAGCTCCTGCTTTAACCATCTTCGGGATCTCGTCAACATTTCCGGGAACTGCTCCGCCATATAGGGCAAAATCAACCAGAAACTTTCTTGACGCAACTTCTTTCTTGTCCTCAAAGGCTTCAAGGGTAATGGTTGACGGAACGTTTACAGGCATCTCACACATGGTTGTTACTCCACCTACAGCCGCTGCTGTCGACCCTGTAATAAAATTCTCATGTGTTTCTGCCAACCCCATGTCCAGAATGTGAACATGCTCGTCGACAACGCCAGGTAAAACAAAATTTCCCTTAGCATCAATCACCTTCTCGGCAGTAGGCAAGTCTTCATTCTTGGCTATAGCTACGAATTTGCCTTTATCTATGGCTATCCCAACCTCAAGGACAGAATTTGTAGTCACCACTTTGCCATTTTTAATTACAACGTCCACTTCCATGTTATGCTCCTTCCTGCTTATCTCCGCTCGAATCACGCGTTATGTGTTCTGTGTCAATCACTCGCTTAGCTCTGCTTTACTATATCACATTATCACCTACCCCTTCCTTGCTAGAGGAAATGAACACAACCCGGGCGAACACTCCCAACAATCATGACAATCCCACGTTTGAACTGGAGGCAGCCGTGCCCCCTTTGATAGCTCTACATACTTAATAGCCTAACCCACCTGAACATCGTCACCTTTTATGACTAAAGTTATAGCACCCTCAGCACCACCTACGCCGCTTTCCGGGTCAATAGCGTTGACTCCTTTGATGTAGACATCTTGAGGCCGCATCTCTTCTAGCAACTCGCTAAGGGGAGTGCCGACTGTACAAACTGGTTATTGGTCACCGCAGTGGAGGCGATATTCTCGCATATATCAAGCCACTGCCCCACCTGTTCATCACCAACCCCCATTTCCTTCATCCTGATATGAATCTTGAGGTATGGCTTAA
>Ga0209978_10000215_pt1 | contig 19658 bp, 17 predicted proteins | sample BentaG_FD_182805 | JGI IMG/M metagenome (GOLD analysis project Ga0209978, IMG submission 182805) | Deep subsurface microbial communities from South Atlantic Ocean to uncover new lineages of life (NeLLi) - Benguela_00093 metaG (SPAdes)... | ecosystem: Environmental > Aquatic > Marine > Oceanic >... | reverse complement strand
GTTAAATCGCTAAGATACTCCTGATGGTTTCTCCCCGACCTGTCAAGATAGAGAGCATTTACGCCAGCCTGTCGGGCATTGAGGAAATCAAATTGCCAGTTATCACCCACATGGGTGACCTGGCTCGGCTCGACGCCCATCTCTTCACATATACTGAGGTAAAAATCAGGGCTTTTTAATTGCCTATAATGTGAAACGGAAGAAAAAATCCGAACAAAGTAAGGTTTGACATCTCGTAATAAGCAATGAAGTAGCTCCAGTGGTGTGCCTGAGGCAACAATTAACTTATATTCACTGGCTAAAGAAGAAAGGACCTCAGTTACCTCAGGATAATAGGCTATCTTACCCAGACAGCTGTGTATCACTAGCTCAGAAGAACCTAAGCCGAGATAGCTAAACCAATATTCGATGTCATACCACTCCAGCCTCTGATCGCCGATCCTGCCATACTCCTCGGCAATATGCCTCTTGGCTTGAGCGAAGTCAATCCCTTGTTTCTGAGCATAAAGTGCAGGGATAGCCTCATGCCATATAGCCTGACTGAAATCAGGTGTTACTACTGTTCCTTCAGCATCAAAAGAGATTAATTCAATTTGCTTCATTTGAAATACTGATATTATCATGGTGAGGAAGCGAATGTCCATTTGTCTATTCCTCTTCAGCACGCTAAAATACCCAGATGTTAAATCATTCAGTTACAGAGAAGCTGAGCCATACCTTTGAGCTAGGTCCTATAAGGCCTCCTAGTGAAGCTTATTCCCTGCTGATAAGGGCGACCAGAAATTGCCCTTGGAATAGGTGCCTGTTTTGCCCTGTATATAAAGGCAGTAAGTTCGAGTTGAGGCCAGTGGAAGAGATTATAAAAGATATTGAGGCGGTTGAAGCTATCAGTGAGGGTATAAAGGAAATAACTGGGAGGATGGGCCATAGCGGCAAACTGAGAGAGGTGGCAGCAATGCTCTCTAATCAACTTCAATATGGACAATGTGTGCATAATGTTGCCCTTTGGCTTGGGACAGGAGGCAAGTCAGCCTTCCTCCAGGATTCCAATACCTTAATCATGCGCACCTCCGAGCTAACTCAGGTGATTACTTTCTTGAGAAAAACCTTTCCCAACTTAAACAGGGTAACTACATATGGGCGGTCTCATACAGCAGCTAGAAAGTCGTTAGCGGAGTTAAAGCAACTCAAGGATGCCGGACTAGATAGGATTCACATCGGATTGGAGACTGGCTACGACTCTTTGCTGGCTTATATGGAAAAAGGGTGCACTGCTAAGAACCACATTGCGGGTGGTAACAAGATGAAAGATGCAGGCATTTCTCTATGTGAATATGTTATGCCCGGTCTTGGAGGTAAGAAAATGTCTCAAGAGCATGCCCGGGAAACAGCTAGGGTGTTAAATGAGATTGACCCTGATTATATTAGGCTGCGCAGCCTTCACGTCTCTACACCTATGTCGTTGTGGGCCAGGTTACAGGACGGAGATTTTGAACTACAAACGGAGGACGAAGTAGTAAGAGAAATAGCTATTTTCATCGAAAACTTGCACGTTACTAGCCATCTTAAGAGCGACCATACACTTAACTTATTGATGGATGTCAAAGGCAAAATGCCCGAGGATAAAGGAAAATGTCTCAATATCATAAACAAGTATTTATCTTTACCAGATGAGGAAAGGCTCAATTTCAAAGTTGGCAGGCGGACTGGTTTATACAATAGGCTAGATGACCTCAGTGATAGCTACAAACATGATAAAATAGAACAAGCTATAGAACGCCTCAGGGCACAGGGCAGCGATGTTGAGGAGGCGATAGTCAAGATAAAGAACAGCCTTATTTAAGGGGATAATCATGGCAAAAGGATTTGTAAACCTAAACCGTTTCAAGCATGGCCGGGCCATAAAGCGGAACAGCAAACAAAAAGCTGATTTACAGAGTAAGAAGGAAATCAGAGGGAACAGGGTTAAATTTCGTGGCTAAAATAGATGAACTTACCTTTGGCTCTATGATAGTTGAAGGGAAGAGATACCGCTGGGATGTTCTGATTTTCGCCGATGGCACGGTAAAAAAACGGAAGGGTGGCTTTCTGATGTTTGGCAGTCATAAAATCAAGAAACAAGAGCTTGAGGAATTGAGCCAAGGTCAGCCTGAAATAATCGTTATCGGCACCGGAACCAACGGTGCTGCCCGTGTAGCTCCTGAAGCAGAAAACTGGGTTAAGGGAGAGAACCTAAGCTTAGTCGTTCAGCCATCCTATAACGCAGTGACCAGGCTAAATGAGCTTGTTGAACAGAAGAAAAAGGTTGCTGCCTTGATTCACATAACTTGCTAATGAATAAATTTATCTTAGCTTGATTTATCTATAATGCCCTCAGTTGTGCTTCTAGTATCCTCTTCCAAATGAATACATAAGTAAACAAATTCCCTGGCTGCAAGCAATAGTAGCCATGCCAGGAATGAGCCAATTATTCCTAATACAATCCGCAACCCACCTCCAAATCCACCCGTGGTAATTCCCCAAAAAAGCGAACCGATAAGACCAATTGTCAGTACTATCCACGCTATGACCCTCAAAACACTAATTGCGTATTTCAAATAATAGTACTCCTGTAGCTTGACCACCTTACGCCTTCTTTGCACAAAATTACGTATCCTCTTGGGTATCGGCAGCCGCAGACTTCTAACGAGCTTGCCAAACAGCGCACCAATAGAACCAAGTACGAGTGCTACCCGACCTATGACTCTCACAATACTACCCCGTGTGCTAAGAATGTCAATCTGATTCCTTCATAATGCGCTCGGCTGTGTTTCTCGTGTTCTCTTCCACGTCCATAAACAGGTAAAACAGTTCACTGGTGGCAAGTAAGAATACCCACGCCAGAAATGAGGCAATTATTCCCACAATAGCCACGAAAATACCTGCAATTGCACCCGCCACTCCACCTATAAGTCCATTGTCAGCGCCACCCGTCATAATTCCGTAAACAATCGAAGCAATAACGCCAACCGCCAGTACTATCCACCCCACGACTTTCAAAACCCTAGCTGCAAATGGCAGAAAACTATACTTTTGCATCTTGCCTCCTTTTTGTACTTAAAGTTTTTTCCAACAAAAATTCGTAGTTACCTGACTTAGCAGGCACAATCACATCGTAACTTGTAGAATCCTGGACTTTACTCAAATTCGCCCTTCCCCAAGCTGACGAATATAATGGCGAGTAAGCCGAGAAGACCCCAAGGACCAATTAGTGCGCAGATGGACCCGGCAAGCGCCAGTCCCCAAATCCTTCTTCTCAATGCGTATATACCACCAACAATAGCAATTATCCCCAATATAATTAATGGAGCACCAATGGCACTAACCCATGGCACCCCAAAGAACCATCCGATGCTACCAACTGTAGCAATTACTAAGCCCAAGATCGTCCCAATAGCCCCCCCAATGATAGCTAGTATGCCACCGACTGTCGGCTTCCATGTTCTCTCCATCTCTTATCCCTCCTTTCTATTCTTTTACAGAACGATATAATTAGAAGCCCTCATTGTCAATACCCCAAAAACTCAATCACCACCACGACAACAGGCTTGCCTGCCATAACCCATCGCGGCGCTGTAACAACCACACCCTTGTCTTGTCAACAATAGCAAATCGTCACAACACTCAGGGCAACCATTCAAAGAGAGCTTATCAGCACATGAACCAGGGTATGATTGATATGCCCATCGCGGCTACTATAATTGCCCCGACTATCAAACCTATTCCCAGGCTAATAAGAAACATCCGCCACCACAATCCCCAGGCTAACTTCCAGGTTGGCCTCACTTCGTTATCCATCTCCTCTTTCTCCTTTCCTTGTTTTGCTATACGCTAGGCTCTTTAATTGAACAAATAGCTTTTGCGATTCTTCAATTCATTATAAGTATAGCTATTACTTGATGTCAATATAGTTACGGGATTGTTTATTAAATTGTTCGTGGTTAGCTTATTGAACCATGAGCGGCACTCGAGAACAGACTAGCTTGTCCTTCGACTTCGCTCAGGATGGATTGCTAAACAGTCTTTCCACAGGCTTCTAGGTAGCTTAACCAAGCTTTTTAACCATATAAGCGCCTTCCAGACCATAGCCAAGCGAGCGGTAATACTCCCTGGCACCGACACCACTGAGCACCGATAATCTATCCGCCTTGAATTCTTCTCCGGCGATTCTTTCTGCCTCTCGAAGCAACTTTTCACCGAGACCGTGATGTTGAGCGGCCCGCTCGAGCTTTCCCCCCAGGGGAACTTCAGGACCAAAGATGTGTAGCTCCCTGACTACCGCCTTATCCCCATTTATTCTCAACCTCAGCAAGCCGAACAAGGTTTCATTCTCATCCTCGTAGGAAAGGAAGACCTCCCTCCCTCCCCAGGTTTCATAATCCATCCTAGTTAACCAAGGCTCGCCAATGGCCCAGCCATCCCTCAGGCGATGCCCATATTCCCGACAACGAATGCAGCTACAGCGAAGCCCTGCTTGCCCCATCTTCTTTCTAATGGTTCCTCTAAGAGCTAAGTCTCTGCTGCCGGCAATTATAAATTTGCTGGGAATATCCCGCATTAACCTCGAAATCCTTACATATTTGGGAATTAGAGCTTTAATAGCTATAAGCAAATCAATCATTTCCTCATCACCATAAGGCAGATAACGGCTATCCCGATACCAATTCTCTAGCTCACTCCCCCGAACTACCAGTGTGGGGTAAAGCTTGAGTCCATCAGGTCGAAAGCGCTCGTCCTCAAACAATTGCTGCGATAATTCCAGGTCATGCTTAGGTGTTGACCCTGGTAAACCAGGCATCCAATGATAGTAAACCTTAAAGCCATAATCCCGTAATAGCCTGGTTGCGGAGATAACCTCAGCCACCCCATGTCCCCTCTTTGTCAACCAATGAACCTCATCGTCCAAAGTTTGTACTCCAAGCTCCACCCTGGTGGTGCCAAAATCGAGCATGCTTCTTATCTCCACCTCTCCACAAAAGTCAGGCCTGGTCTCGATGCACAATCCCACACAGCGATGCTCAGCGGTTTCATTCAACTTCCTGGCTTCCTCTAAACTGCTAGAGGGGATGCTGTTCAGAGCATCATAGCAATCCTTAATAAACCGATACTGATAGTACCGGGGATAAGACAGAAAAGTGCCCCCCATGATGATAAGCTCTACCTTATCCCGGGCATGGCCCATTTCAGCCAATGTCTTGAGCCTGACCTCCACCTGTTTTTTAGCATCAAAGCCACAACTTCGAGCTCGAAGCACCGCTGGAGATTCAACAGTATAGCTCTTGGGCGCCTCAGGAGAAGTGGGGCAATAAACACATTTGCCGGGGCAAGGAAATGGCTTGGCCATAACTGCCACCGGCGTTACACCAGAAATAGTTCGAGATGCTTTCTTCATGCCATCTCCAAGAGCATTTCACTATAATATGCTAAAGTTTAGCAAAGTGTATCTATGACCACAAATAGAGAAGTTTTCGACCAAATAGCTGAAAGCTGGTATCGGGTGAGGCATTGGCCTTTATTAAAAAAAGAGTTAGAGGAGCTGGTGACAAGATGGCAAAGCGGAAAGCTGCTAAATGTGGGCTGCGCTCACGGACCGGACTTCTTGCCTTTCAGCCAGGGCTTTGAACTCTGGGGGGTAGATTCTTCCCTAGCCATGCTCAAGCAAGCTCTGAGATATTGCGCCAAGTTTAAACTTTATGTCAACTTAATGGCCGGTGATGCCTTGTCTTTGCCCTTCCCCAATAATACCTTTGATTGGGCAATATCAGTGGCCACTTACCACCACATCAAAGGCAAAGAGGAAAGGGAAAGGGCATTCGTAGAATTAAAGCGGGTATTAAAGCCCGAAGGCGAGGCCTTTTTAACCGTATGGAACCACGGGCAACCAGGGTTCTGGTTCAAATCCAAAGAGCGACAAGTCCCCTGGAGGCTGAAAGAAAAAACAATTTACCGCTACTATCACTTGTTCTCTTATGGTGAGTTACGGAAGCTATTAATCAAAACTGGCTGGGAAATCATTACTATGTCACCGGAGAAGTCCTACTCTTTCCCGATAAAGAATTTCTCACGCAACATATGTGTTGTGGTAAAGAAACAGAGTACGCCTCAGGTACCAGTTGTGTAAAGCTTCAGTCCTGCACAAAACTCGATATTCCCGAATTTCCCTAGGGCGATGCTTTAGACTCGCAGCTATTAATCAGTTTGCTCACCGGATGAGTCTTGAGCTAGCTGCACCTTCTCAGGAAGGCCAGCCTCAATAATGCCAATGAAGGCCTCCACCAACTTAGGGTCAAACTGAAGCCCGGCACCTTGCCTGAGCTCTTTTACTATCTCCTCAAGGGGCAGGGCAGGACGGTAAGGACGGGCAGAAGTCATAGCCTCAAAGGTATCAGCTATGGCGAGGATACGAGCTTCTATAGGAATCTCTTCACCTTTCAACCCTTCGGGATAGCCACCACCATCCCACCGCTCATGGTGATGTAAAATGCTATTTACGCAAGGAACTAGATGAGGTATGTTCCTGATGATAGTTGCCCCTAATTTAGGATGAGCCTTAATCGCCCTCCAATCTTCTTCGTTAAGCTTCCCTTTCTTGTTAAGCACTTTATCGGGAATGCCAATTTTGCCAATGTCGTGAAGCAAAGCAGCAGTACTCACGTTAGCTACCTCATCAGGGGATAGCCCGATCGCTTCCGCTAAAGCCACGGCATAAGTGTTAACTTTCCTGGAATGACCATAGATATATGGATCTTTAGCTTCCACTGCCGAGACTAAGGCATAAACAGCACTCAAACCGTTACGTTTGGCATAAGTCCTATGAACCCCTTCCTTATCCAGCGGCTCGGATAAAACGTTGGAGGAAAGGAGGATTTGATTACCTCCAGCCCGCTTGGCATGATAAAGCGCATTATCAGTCACATCAATGAGTTCATCAGCTACTACTCCATCTGCAGGATAGTTAGCCAAACCAATGCTGGAAGTCACAGCAATTGCCTGTTTCCCCATCGCCTTGACAATCTGCACTCGAACTCGCTCAGCTACGACATAGGCATCTTCCCTAGTTGTCTGGGGCAAAATGATAACAAATTCATCGCCGCCATAGCGAAAAGCCTGGTCAACATTTCTGACAGAACCTTTAATGATTTTCCCCATCTGGCCCAGAAGAATGTCCCCGGCGGGATGACCATATGTATCGTTATAGGTCTTGAAATTATCCAGGTCGAGCATGAATATAGAGAATACATCGCCATAACGGGAATGCCGGGAAACCTCCTCTTTGAGTCGCTCTTCAAAATGACGTCGATTAAATAGCCCGGTAAGCTCATCGATACGAGACTTTTGTTCCAGCCGGGCGTAAAGTTGTGCATTCTCGACTGGCGCAGCAATCTGCAAAGCCACCCTTTCCAGAAGCTTTATTTGCCTGCGCTTGTAAGCGTTAGGTTTGCGACTGGCCAAAATCAGGCTGCCAATAATTCGGTCTGTGACACTCAAGGGCAGGTCAACAACAGAACGAATCCCCTGCTGCAAGTGACTCTCCCAGGTCCAGAATCTGTGGAGTCGTTTCAGATCAGCTTCATATACGGCCTGCTTCTCCTGGCATGAAAGCTCCGTAGCCGTCCCTTCAAGCGGTATCCTTTCCTCTGTCTGCCAGGCAGAACCTATGTTGCTGGATAGAGCCATAAAGTAAAGCTCGTTTCCATCGATTAAAGCAATTGTTGCCCAATCAATATCCACCACTTTCTTTAATTCCTGAGCAAAACCATCAAATATCATCTGAATGCTCATGCTGGAGGTTATGATTGCGGTTAAACGGTTAACCAAAGTTGTTTCTTCGTCTTGTTCCCTCAATTGCTCATGGGAATACTCCTTTGCCATGCTCGCTGCCACCCGGGCGCTGATAAACTCCAATAAATCCATATCCTCAACGGCGTAAAGTTTTCCGTCTCGCCTCTCACTTATTGCCAGAACAGCTACAAGTTTCCCCTTGTTCATTAAGGGAACGAACATCTTTACCTCTGCCGACCGAATTACCTCTCGCTCCTCTTCCCATATAGATTGGAATTCAGGAAAGATAGCGAGATTCCTTTCCGGTAATATGGTGCCTTCTCGCTCCAGCCAGGTTACAATAGGACTATCCGGCCCTAATTTCAACTCACCCATGGGATTATCCTCCACAGGAGGGTAGGTAAAGCGGGTGCTAAAACCTTCATCCTCTGCCTGTGGTAAAAGCAGACAAGCTCTCCGACAATCAAAGGACTGAGCAATCAGTGATATAAATTCACTGCCCAACTGCTCCAGGCTGATAACATCGTGTATCTTGGTGATAAACTGAGATAACTGCCTGCGATAGGAGTATCTTACCCCGATAAAGGCTTCCTCCACCTTGCTTTGCCAGAGGTCACGTACCTTATGAACAAAATACAGGATAGCGGGAATTCCCAGACCAATGGTTAACGCTAAGGAGGCAGAGTTAAGCTCAAAACCAATCAACCGATGAGCGAGCCAAAAAATCAATACCACCATGCCAACACCACCGCCATATAGGACTACGTATATAAGGGCTTGGCGGAACACAACCCTCATATCCACCAGACGGTATGTCACAACGGCGTAGGTTAAGACACAGGCAACGATAAGGTTGCCAATATGGCTCACAGGAAATTCGCCGCCACGTGGAGTAATAGAGCCAAAAATGAACACCGTTAGGGTAGCAATAGAAGCAAGTAAATAAACAATTTGATTACGCTCCTCTGGGTTGGGTGAGAGCTTGTACTTCTGCATCAAAGAATAAATATCCTTGCCCCCTACTATGGAAAGAAAAAGTAAAGCTATAGCAATAATCCAGGGGCCATAATTAACAATAATGCCGCTGGCAGTGACGTCAATATCTTGTGGGATATGGCCGAATGCTGTCATGACAATGGTGGCTACCAGGAAAAGATAAGCCAACGGTATTTTGATTCGCTCAGACTGATAGAAAGAGCGGATAAAATAATGAAGTTGGACCAGCATCCAGATAACAAGGCAGATACCAATTCTAATGAGGAAGAGTTTATGTGCGATAAGAAAATCGCTACGGAAGAGAGTGATGCTCAAACCCCACAATATAGTAGGAAGTAAGAATAGAAGGAAAAGCCTATGCCTCGTTTGCCATGGGCGGTTAGTTAGCAAAATAACAACCAAAGGGATATAAGCAATCGTGGCAATTAAAGGAACTATAACATCGGCATTCATAATATCACCCTTATATAGTCAAACCCATAAATCCCGACACAATTTTACCTGCCCTTCCGAGCCCCTTCACGGGATTGCTTCGTCTCGATAAATCGGGACTCGCAATGACTGTTGTGTCACCATTTCTGTCAATTCTGTAAATCACTTTAGTATAAAGCCATTATTGCACAAATTTGGAAACTGTCAAGAAGTACTATAGTAATCCCCCAAAAGTACTATGCATTATCACTCACGACTCTCCCACTATGAAGCGAACTTGAAGGTTCGCCTCGGGCGTTCTGGGCTACAGGTGAAAAATCTGCGAAGAGTTTAGACTGATAAACGAAAGGGCGAGGTCGAAACCTCGCCCTTCCTTGTCTCGGCAAGGCATCCCGCTTTTCTCTAAACTATGCTAGTGTCATCGAGCAGCGGCACGTTCGGCTTCAGTTACCGGTGCAGCCTCCACCACAACCTCAGGTGCTTTTAGCAAAGAAAGTACTTCGTCAGAGGGGTTAATATGCGGTGGCTTAAAATTGTCCGCAATAGCTCCCTCAGAGCGCCGTATAGAAATATAACCAGAGAAGGCACCTTGAGGAAGAAAAGTAACTGCTACAGGTCTTAAGCCAAGGAACCTCGTAGCATTACCATAGGCATACTTATAAAGGTTGAAGTGATAAACACTGTCCAATTTCTCCAGTTCATTGTACACAGATGCAGCCACGCTTTGCTCACTGGCAATATAGTTATCTTTGAGCTCAATATAGATATGCAAAGCTGGCTTATTGTTGACTATCTCCTTACATGCTGTCCAATCTACATAAGGCATGCCCGTATTTTCAATTGCTTCCCCGATTAGTTTTTCCGTCAAATAACCAACACCAAATAGGATAATAAGGTCATCAGCTCGCTTTTCAAATACCATTTGCGGTGTATCAATGTTCAGGTTTTCATTTCTCAGTGAAGTTATCCTGACCATATCACCAGGTCTGTATCGAGTCATAATACCGCCATGAAAATTAGTGATAACTATCTCGTATTTCTCACCTGTCTTTACCTCGTCCAGCAAGATAGTCTTCGGCTGGTAAGAATGGTCAAGCTGCCATTTGAACCATTCCCTCTCGGGAATGAACTCAAAGAAGTTGAGGTTGGGAACAAAAGTCATACCCTCATAATCCCATGTTTGAGTGGCATAGATTCCGCCTTCTGTCCCACCATATACTTCCAGGGAACGTCTCCCCCACAGGTCCTCCACGCTTTCTTGAAATATAGCACTGTCAATGCCGCCACCGACGATCGCTTTCAGGGACCACAAGTCTTTGGGTAGCATGGAACGATGAGCCAACTTGCTCTTAATTAATCCTTTGAGCAAACGGGCAGCTGCCTTTGGATGAGACAGCAAAAACCGATTGTCTATGTCTATTATCCCTTGTCTAAACATTTCACCAACATAAACCAAGATAGAGGATAGACCCCCACAGCTATCAAGACCCCTATATAAAGCTTCCTCAAAGCCGATTTTTATTTTCTCTTGAAGAGAAGTCCCATCAGTATTAGAAGGCAAGAAATCACAGCCAAGCGCCTGCTTTATCGTATATCCTATGACACCACTTCCATAATATCGTGAACCCAGAGTTGACAGGGTTTTCATATGCTCTTTCATTAGAAAATCACCTTGAGAGTTACAAGAGGAGAGAAGCCCAGTACAACCGGCCACTCGCTCAAACTCATATAGGAACCTCTTGGAAAATGGCACCAATTTTACGTTATATTCGCCAGCCCTGCCTATAGTATGTGCCCATATGGCAGGCTTGGTCGGCAACACGTCTTCCCGTTTTTCCACAAGCTCGGGTAAGTAATCTGAATAGGTGGTCAGAGGTAGCTGCTCCCGGAATTCCTCCACTGTCTCCGGCATGGCGGCACGCATCACCTTCCTGCCCATCTCGCTGTTCTTTAATAGCTCAATTTGCTCCAGAAGCAATCTCTTCTGGATAGCCATAAACTGTTCCAAGCTGAGGTTAATAAAGCCGCAGCACATCTGCCACAGCTCCTCTTTCCTGCCCTGACGCATTAGCTCAATCGGCCTTGTCATAGCTATATCCCCTGCTTTCCCTCGTGTCATGACAAACGACAACGTAGGGACTTCATTAGCCTGAGGACAGTATGACAAGGCTAGAATAGCTTGGGAAGAGATTATATTCTAGAAGATAGTTCTATTTGAAGCTGTGGAGAATGTAGCCGCGGGGGGAAAATGCGAGGAAATTAGGCGCTTTTTACTTTTACCGAGCCGCCTAGGCTTTGCAGTTTCTGAGCTAATTGCTCGAATTCGTTGTCGCCAGGTTGCTTGCCTAACTCCAACCCATAGCTGATAAAGAATTCCAGGAAATTGCGCAATAGCTCTTTCGTGCCTTCCTGAAACTGGTGAAATTCTTCTCGGGTTACGCCGCCTTGCTCTTTACTTTCTTCCTTTTCCTTCAACTGAGTCTCAATAAGAAAATTGATGAACTCAGACTGACCCATATCACCACGATTATCGTCCACCTTTTTCACCAGCTCAGCATCTACTATTAGCATCCTTTTTTCAGACATGTACCACTCCTGTCATACGTAACACTCCCTAAATTTTTATGTTAAATAAGGGGTGACCTTACTCTACTTCCAGGCACCCCCCTATAACTCCACAAAATTAAAGCCTCAAGCTCCATTGCCATTATGGCCATTGTGGAACTCTAGTACTTCAATTATGTAGTTTATATTCTTGAGCAGTTCTCCCCCTTTATCCGTTACCTGATAGGTAACTGAGGGATTTCCTACCTTCACTTTGTTAACGAACCCGTGGCTCAACAGGAAACCAAGATACTTCTGTATCTGGGCATAGCTCATATTGGCGCTATACATGATCTCCGTCTTGCCAGCGCCGTTTTCCCCAACTCTGAGCATATCAGCTATTATCTCTATATTAGACCTTCGCCGATTCATTATTCCATCCCACTATGTATTACCTTTGGCCTATTACTATTATACTACCTCAATGGCACTTGTCAAGCCCCCAAATGCTTGGCAGTGCGAGGTGATATAATAGGGACTATTGACACCAAGGAGCATTACATTATACGATAAATCACTGGAGCTAAATCTACATAACCAGGAGAGTGTTTGAATTAAAGATATAAAGCTTCACCAGGAGGTGGCTGATGAATAAGATCAAAGTGATGGTAATTGATGAGCAAGCATTTTTCAGAGCCGGGGTACGTCAGACTCTGTCCCAACAACCTGACCTGGAGATATTGGAATGCGACCCGACCCAGAATGCAATCGAGCTAATTGAATCTAATCTCCCTGATGTTGTTCTACTTGGCTCTGACCTGGCCAGCCTCAGCGGGATTGAGCTTGGTAGAAAAATTGCTCAATATTACCCGAATACCAAAGTAGTTGTGCTAAGCCCTGACCCTAATGATGAAGAGCTTTTTGAAGTTATTAAAACTGCAGCCGTAGCCTGCTTAAGTAAGAGCGCCACTGTTGACGAGCTAACTAGCACTATAAGACGAGCCCGCAAAGGTGAATACCCCATAAATGAAAGCCTGATGACCAGACCCAGGGTTGCCAGGCAGGTATTAAACCAATTTCGTGGTATGGGGAAAACTATGGAAGGCATAGTCGCTCCCCTTACCAACAGGGAAACGCAGATTCTAACCTACGTTGCCGAGGGCAACTCAAATAAAGAAATCGCCCGTATCCTGGAAATCAGCGAGCAAACAATTAAGAATCATGTTAGTGCCATCCTTCGTAAGCTAAATGCTAATGATAGAGCCCACGCTGTTGCTCTCGCCCTGCACAGCGGCTGGATTTCACCAGAAGCAAAACCACGGAAGGCATTAGAAGATTTTGATGAAATTTAAATGCCGCTTCATAGTTAATTATAGAGATTTGCAGAAACATTGACACAGAAGTCATTGTGAGGCAACTCTTCCTGTCATTACCAGGCTGATGTAGCTGAGGGTATTTAGACCGGTGGGGCGAGGCAAAAGTATCACCCCTACGTAAAATAAGGACTGACAGAACCCCTCCTAATCCACGAGAGCTCAACAGGGCCCCCCCCAAAAGTTCTATTGACAAAGTAATAGGATATGCTAAATTTTACTTGTATTCTGGAAAAGGTATATTATTGTGCCTGGTTAGCTCGGGTTAAGATGTATTTAACAATCTTGACTCTAGCCAACTGGCGAATTACACTTTTGCTGGATTGTTGAAAATGGAGACGAAGGTGCGTCAGATGGAGATTAGTCCGGAGCTAAGGACACATGTTAGAAAGTATCTGGAACAGCAGGGGTATGAAGTAACCGAAGGAGCCAGGCTCCTCGGTAAGTCTGGGGTTGAGCATACCTTTGATATGCTGGGCCAAAGAGATGATGGTCTTACTAGCTACACTGTTGCTGTCAGCGTTGCTTTTGGTGGTGATAGGGAGGCAGAAGCAGGTATTATTTTCAGCTTCGCAAATAAAGCCTTTGACTGCGGCATCCTGGACAGGATGCTTATTGCCATCCCCGAACTTAGTCAAGAGGCGAAACAGCTGGCCCAGAAACAGCGAATAAAGGTCATTGATGGAGAACGAATCGAGCAGCTGTTGACGCTGCAAACCGTACAACCAGCTAAGCCCGAGGAGCCGATCAAGGTTGAGACAAGGGAGGACGTAGTCAAATCTTTGGCCAACCGGGGCTATGGAGTAAAAGAGAAAGCCAAAATTAAAGGCCGGTCAGGAATTGAATATACTTTTGACATACTGGCTGATACCGAAAACGATCAGGTTGAGCATAGGCTGGCTATAGATTTCTTAAATGGGGAGAAGGAAGTGAGCCTTGAGCAGCTAATGTTATTTGATACTAAGGCCTACGAGGTTGGCGTTGATGAGAAGGTCATTGCGGTCTCAGTGGAGCTTAGCCCCGAGGCAGAGCAATTTGCCCAACATCAGCTGATAAAAGTCATTAAGTTGGGTCAAAAACTACCTGCTAAACCTGCCACTGAAGGGCTCCCTGCTAAACCTGGGACTGAAGAGCTCCCTGCTAAACCTGGGACTGAAAAACTCCCTGCTAAACTTGGGACTGAAGAGCTCCCTGCACAGCCATCACAGAAGCCGGTTAAATCAGAAAAGCCACCTAAGCTGCTGAGGCAACAACCACAGCCCGAGGCGTTGAAATTGATTCCCGAGGTGGTGGCGCGGAGATACAATGCCATACCCGTGACTATATCTGGAAGGACAATGGAAGTGGCTATGGCAGACCCGACTGATATCTTTGCCCTGGAGGCTCTTGCCGCCCAGAGCCGAATGAGGATCAAGGCTGTAGCTGCTACTGCCCAGGAAGTCAGGGATGCTATTGATTTCAATTACAAGGCCTATGGCGCAATTGAAGAGCAAGTTTCTCGCATCTCCATCCCGGATGAGGCAACTGATGAAAAGCTTGCCATTAGTGCTGCCACTGATACTCCTCTGGTTCAGGCTCTAAACCTTATAATTGATGAGGCAGTCAAAGCCCGCGCATCTGACATTCATATTGAATCAGAAGAAGATAGAGTGCGAATACGCTACCGGATAGATGGCACTCTTCAAGATATGATGTCTCTTCCTTCAAATGTACATCGAGCACTCATTTCACGGATTAAAATCCTGGGTGAAATGAATATCGCGGATCATTTTCGTCCTCAGGATGGTCAATTCTCTGCTGTGTCTAAGGGGCGAGAGATAGATATCAGAGTCGCCACCGCTCCCACTGTCCTGGGTGAGACAGCGACCCTGCGGCTTCTGGACAAGTCACTGGCTACTCTGGGGTTGTCAGAACTTGGTTTCCTACCTGACAGCCTGGCAGAATATGAGAGTATGCTCAAGATTCCCTATGGCATGATTCTGGTTAGCGGTCCTACCGGAGCTGGCAAAACCACCACTTTATATGCCTCAATCAATTCCCTTGACACTCACGGGAGAAATGTCATTACTATTGAGGACCCTGCTGAGTACCGGTTTCAGGATATTAACCAGATTCAGGTTAACCCACAGGCTGGCATTACCTTTGCCAGCGGCTTGAGGTCTATACTTCGTCTTGACCCTGACGTAATATTGGTTGGTGAGATACGCGATGCCGAGACAGCCAACATAGCCACTCAGGCAGCGTTAACCGGCCACCTGATGCTATCTTCCATCCACGCCAATGATGTTGCCGGCGTGCTCTCCCGTCTCCTTGACCTTAAGGTAGAGCCTTTCCTGATAGCTTCATCTGTTATCGGTGTTGTCGCACAGCGGATGGTGCGCCGTGTCTGCCCTGATTGTAACCGCCTTATTGAAGCCCCATTAGTGGAGCAGATGGCTTATGAAAAGGAAATGGGGGAGAAGCAGACCGAGTTTCTCTACGGTATCGGCTGTAAGTCCTGCGCCTATACCGGTTACCTGGGGCGTACGGGAATCTTCGAGATTCTAACTGTTAGCGACACCATAGGAGCGATGGTCTGTAATAAAGCCAGCAGCGCCGCTATCCGAGAGCAGGCCCTTCAAGACGGTATGACATCTATGATGAGCGACGGCATGCGTAAGGTAAAAGAAGGTATTACCACCCCCTATGAGGTGCTGCGTAATACCTACGCTACTACTTAGCCACGGAGGTTATATATGGATTTTGCTTATACAGCCTATACGGAAGATAAAAGACTGGTTAAGGGCAAGGTGTCGGCTACCTCTGAAGAGTCGGCATCCGAATTGTTGGGCTATGGAGGGTACCGTGTGGTCAGCCTTAAGTCAATCACACCCCTTCTTAACAAGGAGAAATTGCTTGCCAGCTTTTCCAACATAAAGCCGCAGGAAATAGTGATGTTTTCTCGCCAGTTGGCTTTACTTTTAGAATCCGGCACTGATATTGTTACTTCTTTAGATTTATTACAAAGCCAGATAGATAACCAAACCCTGGGGAGCATAATTGGTGAGGTAGCCTCGGATATTCGCGGTGGTAGCCCACTATCAAAGGCGCTAAGTAAACATCCTCGGGCTTTCTCTCATATGTACTACCAGGCCATAGCTGCCGGTGAACAAGGCGGTAACCTAGAGGTGGTGCTGAGGCAGATGGCTGATTATATGGAAAGGGCAGTCGTCACTCAGAAGCAGATAAAAGGTGCCTTGACCTATCCCATTATCGTAGTTGTTGTCGCTATTGTCGTGGTACTGGTATTGGTCACTTTTGTTTTTCCCACCTTCGCCGGCCTGTACTCTCAATTTGGGTTTGACTTGCCTTTGCCCACCAGAATACTTATAGGCATTACCGACTGGATTAACCATTATGGGCTTTATCTTCTGCTCGGGGTTTTAATTGCTGTTGCCGCGATCTATATATATATCAGGACCCCAACCGGGAGATACCGCTGGGATAAAATGATGCTCGGTATGCCCGTAATCGGACGTATTGTTCACCTCGCTGAGCTTGCCCGCAGCTGCCGGACTATGTCCATGCTGATAAAGATTGGCTTGCCATTACCGGAAGTACTGGCCATGACCACTAACGCCAGCAACAACAAGTTCGTGGTTGAGAATCTGACCGGAGTTCAGCAGGAGTTAATCAGAGGTGAAGGTTTATCCCGACCTATGGCTAAGAGAGAGCTTTTCCTGCCCTTGATGACGCAGATGGTGAGCGTCGGTGAAGAAACCGGTAATCTCGAAAACACGCTGAGCACTGTAGCCGACAATTTTGAGGCCTTGTCTGCCGACAAGACTAAGGCGGCTGTGGCGCTTATTCAACCGGCACTCACGATATTTATAGGCTTGGTGATTGGTTTTCTTGTATTAGCCATGTTTTCAGCCATGTATTCTATTTACGGTCAGCTAGGTTAGCAGGCGAAGGCTATTAAGGGGGCAATGACAAATGACAAAGTTTAAAATCCAAAGGGAAAAAGGGAGTGGTTTTGGCATTTAAGCATTTAGATTTGAATTGTCATTTGGATTTTGGAATTTGGATTTCAGTTTAGAAGATGCGGGTGAAAATGAAAAAACTAAAATCGAGTAGCCGGGTAAGGAAAGCCCTTCAAGGCCGCTCCCGCGGCTTCTCCATACTTGAGGTCGTGATAGCTATAGCTCTTCTGGGCATCATTGCTGTCTCCGTTCTGAGCGCCCTTCAGACCGCGGCCCTGGCTTTCATTATTGCTGACAGGCGGGCCACTGCCGAAAGCCTCGCCCGCACCCAGATGGAGTGGGTTAGGTATAGCGACTACGATGATGACCCGGCAGAGGGCCATCCCCAATACTCCTTAGACACGGAAATTACACTCCCCCCCGACTATACTGTAATGACCACAGCTATTCGCTTAAACAAAGACGTAGATCCTGACGATGATGATGGAATCCAGGAGATAACGGTGACCGTTAGCCATGATGGTCGAGTAGTGGTGACTCTTGAGGACTATAAGAGAAATCCGGAGACATAGAGGCACGGAGAGTTCAAAGATGAAACCCCGAATTGCAGACAGGAGCTTAGAATTTGAAATATAGAAATGTAGTACAAGGCTTTAGCCTTGTGCTGCACGACCCTGAAGGGTCGCACTACATGAATTTGGAACTTGTGATTTGGAGTTTATGTGAGGCAGGTTAAAATGAAAAGACTACATAAGGACCAGAGGGGTTTAACCATCATTGAGCTATTAGTGGTCATCGTACTGACCGGCCTCATCACCACCGCCATCACTACGACCTTCTTCCAGGTTTTTGATATGAATACCCGCACGGCTAACCACATGTCTGCTCTCAGCCAGGTGCAGCAGGCGGGCAAGCTGGTCAGCGAGGATATGCTTGAGGCTCAGGAGGATATGATAGACGATAGCCCCGGAGGCGGAGAATTTCTCATTCTGGGCTGGAACAGCACGACGGTCCATGAGGTAACCTATACCCTGGAAAACGGTGAACTGTGGCGGAGCGAATCCGTTGGCGTTGAGGAGCCAACATTGACTCGTGTCGCTGAATATATTGACCCCGACCCAACCAAAACCTATTGTGATTGGGATGATGTCAAAAAGGTGCTTATTTTCAAAGTGACTGTCACCGTGGGCGAGGAAAGCGAACAGAGGCTATATAGGGTTCAGCCCAGGCCGGGCTCATAATGACACCCCCTTGTCGTTGCGAGGGGTGAAAATCCTGAATTAATCTCCCTATATCGTCTTTGCGAGGAGCCGAAGGCGACGAAGCAATCCCGGAGACATTTTCAGGCGCTGGTGGTTGTCATGCTTCGCTCGCAATAACAAAAGCCAAGAAACACTATGTAGACCATTCCCCTCTTAGGATAAGAGGGGCTAGGGGAGTTACGAAAACAACCCCCTTTATCCCCCTTAATCTAAGGGGGACATTTAAGAAAAGGGCCTTACTTTTAGGGGGACATTCAAGGCAAGAAATAGTCTTGGCATCAGGCATTTGGGTTTGAATTGCCATTTGTGTTTTTGGCACTTGGATTTTGTGGCTGAAACTCCCCCAAAAGTACCGCGGAAGCGAGGGATTTTCGTTTCTCCAACGACTAATAATATGACGAAGGTAATAGGTCATACAGACTATTTGAGGGTGAAATAGGTATTAGTATCTGCTATGATGGGAGTTGAAATCATGAAAACCATTATGAAGAAGTTAGTAAGAGATGAAAAAGGGGCGGCACTGATCCTGGCTCTCATCCTGCTCCTTATCGGCGGGCTTATCTCCGCTGCGCTGCTGGGTCATATGGGCAGCGGCATTCTCGCCGGTGAGGTCTACGAGAAGAGGACGGCTGAGCTCTATGCCGCCGATGCCGGGGTGGAGGACGCCATATGGAAGATAAAGCACGGAGAAACCCCGGTTTGCCCTGCCAACCCAGAAGAGTCGTGTTACAGTATAGCCGATATTAATGGCAAAAACGTGACAGTATGTATAGAATATGATGTAGGTGTCGGCATGTATAAAATTACCTCAATAGCGGTCACCGACGACGGTGGTGGTACTGCGGCCATCGACAGCAGTACCGCAGTTGAGGCATATGTAGAGGCTATGACTTTTGATCTACTTAGCGGTGCTCTTGTAAGTTCTGGTGATGTAACATTTCATAAAGACTGTGCGGTAACAGGCGATGTCTATTATGTTGGAGAAATTATAGGAAAAGATTATACGCATACCGATGGAGACGAGATACAAGTTCCGCTGTCTGTATTCCCGACTCAGGAACAAAATGAGGCATTTGCTCAACAATTCGAGGGGGAGGCATTGGCGGGGGGAATCTACGATGAAAACGATGGCAACATGGACATAAGTGTAAATCAGGACTTGGGGCCAATTTATATTCCCGGGAATCTTGTCATCTCAAGGGATGTCAGAATCAATCTCGAGGGGGTAGTCTACGTTAAAGGCTATATTAAGTGTGAAAATACACTTA
>Ga0209978_10000214_pt1 | contig 19719 bp, 22 predicted proteins | sample BentaG_FD_182805 | JGI IMG/M metagenome (GOLD analysis project Ga0209978, IMG submission 182805) | Deep subsurface microbial communities from South Atlantic Ocean to uncover new lineages of life (NeLLi) - Benguela_00093 metaG (SPAdes)... | ecosystem: Environmental > Aquatic > Marine > Oceanic >... | reverse complement strand
TCGTTTCCCAGCTTCTATGAGCAGATGGAGTTGAGGCTGGTTTGGTCTACGAAGCTTTAAAAGCAGAGTAAGGGGATTAGTTTGGTAAATGTTATCAATGCGGGCGTCTTTAATTAGTCGATTAAGCTCAGGAGTGAGGGCTGCAATGTCGAAACTTGTTATTCTCTCCTTCAACGCTTTTCCCCTCAATGAGGTGAGGAATTGAAGCCTTTAAACATTATTTATTGGAGTAGAGTTGGTTTCGGCGTTGTTGCAGCCTTAGTATGCCTTCTTTTAATCGATGTTAACAAACTTGCTAATCCCCTCATAAGCGGCATATCCGTCGGAATACTTGTTTACCTTATTACCTATTACATTCTTAAATGGCGGTTTATGACCAAGGTGGAAAAACCGTCTAAGGTGTTTACAATGGGGATAGGCGCCTACTTTCTCACATGGATCGTTGTGTGGGTCTTATTCATAACACTGATGCAGACACTTTAGCCCTTAAAGTACGTCAAAATCTTCTTCATACATTTGAATGAGCTCTTGATTTTGCGAATGTCGAGGAAGAAGGTCATATTATTGATGACAACGTGTTTTAGGCCGATTTTAGCGTACTTTTCTATTAGGCCAATGACTTCATCTGGAGTACCATGTAGGAAGTTGTCTTCGCACAACTTCGTCGGAACCTTTTCCAACGCTTCTAGCATTGTCTTTCGATCATACCTCGTAGGAATGAATTCGAGGAGTCCGAAGTAATTCTCGCCAAAGGGGTGTTGAACTCCATAACGCTTAAAAATTTCAGGTGGCAGAATCAGAGCAAAGTTCTTCGCCATCGGAGTTCCAAGCATTCTGTGACACTCCTCGTGATCTTCGTCCAAAAACACATAAGTGTAAAGCCCTGGCGTTATCTCGTCCGGATCTCGACCTGCCCTCTTCGCAGAATCCCGTATAATTCCAAGACACTCTCTGTAAAGGTCGAGATTCAACCCACTCGGTAACCATCCGTCTCCCAGTCTGCCAGTCATTTCAAGCATTTTTGGCCTATGAGCCCCAATCCAGATTGGAGGGTACTTCCCTTTCTCATAGGGTTCTAAACCGAGGACCGCGTCCTTTAGTCTCCAGAACTTTCCGTCAAAATCAACTTTTTCATCATTTTCCCAAAGTAACCTAATTATCTTGATGGCTTCTTCTAGCCTACCCACAGGCTTGTTCCATTTAATCCCATATGGTATGACATTTTCACCTTCACCCGCACCGATCCCCAGAATCACCCTGCCTTTAGATAAATGATCTAGGGTCAAAAATGCTTGGGCAAGCACGGCTGGATGTCTCCTAAAAGTTTCGGTAACGGCTGGCCCTAGAAGAATACGTTTGGTACTCCACGCTGCAACGGCTATCGTGCACAGGGCATCAAAGAACACGTGTGGAGTATCCCGATATGCCGCCACCTCGGCAATGTCAGGAGTCCATATGGATTCAGGTATCCAAGCCATCAAATGATCTGCCCACCAGACAGAGTCGTAGCCAAGCTCCTCTATTTTCTTGACTGTGTTTATGCCATTCTCAAAGGGAGGAAGAAAAGTGCCTTCAGTGCCAATTCTCATGTCATCAATGTCCATTTTTATCACCGAACACATTCCTTTTACGAAACGCATTAAATATTTTTTCTTTAAATTTCGCTGACTACTTAGAAACTTCTGGGTTTTCTCTCATTTTTATCGATATACGCATGTAATCGGCCCAAGCTGTGAAGAAACCGCGGTCATAGTCTGCGTGAGTCTTGTTTCTGGATTGTTTCAAAAACCTTCGTCGATATTTCTTCAACTCATCTTCGTTGTTGAGGTCTAGATTTGGGAGAAAGGCGTATTCGTCGTTTGATTTCTGGGTTAAGAGTATGCCGTTGAGGGCTTGAAAGTATCCTCTGTTCCATTCGGTCTCTTGTATTTTTAGTTTTATTCGCTCGAGTACTCGTTCTGCCTCGGCGAATCGCCTTCTTGTTACGAGCTGAAAGAATCGAGTTACGAAGACCCTTGAAATGGGCATTTTACCTTCGTCTCGGCTTGTCTTCTTCTGTTACGTCTTCTATTCCTTGTCCAGTAATTTTGAAAATTCCTTCTCCTTCAGGCAGATATGGACTTGAGACAAGACGTGCGATTCTTATGGGTCCGCGGGCGGACTTTCTAAGGTAGATGCGTGTGTGGCTGGTGTGGGCAACTATGTGACCACCTATAGGATGTACGGCGTTACCAAAGAAAACGTCTGGCTTAGACATCACTTGGTTTGATACAACCGCTACGGCGTTGAAGGCTCGAGCCAATCGAATCAGTTTGTGCATGTGTTTATTGAGTTTTTGCTGCCTCTCAGCTAACATCGCCCTACCTAAATATTCGCTTCTAAAGTGGGACGTTAAGGAATCTACAATAATCAAGCGGATGCCGTTTTCCTTAACCACCTTATCTGCGTTGTCGACCAGAAACATTTGATGATCTGATGTAAATGCCTCGGCAAAAATAATGTTCTTAGCCACCTCTTCTGGGTCTAAGCCCAGATGCTGCGCCATTTGAACGATGCGCTCCGTTCTGAAGGTATTCTCCGTGTCGATGTAGAGGGCTGCGCCGCCTAATCCCCCTCGTTCAGGAGGCAACTGCACGTTTACGCACAGCTGATGGCACATTTGACTTTTACCGCTTCCATATGCTCCGTAAAATTCTGTGATGGTTTGGGTTTCGAGACCTCCTCCCACCAGTTCATCCAGCATTTTGCTTCCTGTTGTTAGGCGTAGGACTGTTTGACGCATCTTTAGCAGTTCGTCTGCTCGGATGAAGGAGAGGGCCATACATGAACGCGCTTTGCGAATGACTTGTAGCGCCTTTTTTTCACCTATGCCTGCTGGTTCTAGTTCTTTTGCTGTTGCTGTGCCTAAAGACTCCACCGTGTGGAATCCTAGTTCCCGTAGTTTTTGGGATATGGCTGGACCTATGCCTGGAAGGTCTTCTAAACATTCGTATTTCTTTTTTTCTAGGCTTGCCTCTTCAGTCATTTTGGCGCCTCAATCCCAGATTTACAGGTTTGGGGTTAGTGCGTATTTAAGTTAGACGAAGGAACAGATAAAATATTCTGTGGAGTGGAGACTGAAACTAATCTAACTTTTGACCACAGCAGAAAAAGGTATAAGATTTAAAATTCAAACTCTATGCTCCTCATGGAGGAAAAAAATTGATAACCGAAAATGTTGTGGAGGATGTCGCCGTCAAACTCTTGCAACTGGCAGTCACAGAGTTGCCTCAGGACGTGAAAGAGGCTCTCCAGCGGGCTTATCGTGAAGAGGAAAGCGAAGCGGGAAAAACCCAGCTGAAAGCCATACTAAACAACATGGAGATGGCTGAGAAAACGCGTACTCCCATGTGTCAAGATACTGGCGTCATCATCTTTTACGTGAAGGCGGGTGGCCAAGTAAAGGGTTTAGACAAAATTGAAAACGCTCTCCGCAGCGCCACAATAAGAGCTACTAAAGAGGTTCCCCTCCGCCCCAACGCCGTTGATCCCTTCACCCAAAAGAATACAGGAGACAACACTGGAAGATTTATTCCCTTCATACACTGGGAGATCGTGCCCGGAGACACCGTCGAAATTACGGTTATGCCCAAGGGAGGCGGATCTGAAAACGTTTGCGCTTTAGGCATGCTTAGCCCCGGCCTGGGCGTCAACGGGCTAAAGAAGTTTGTTGTGGACACCGTGATTAACGCTGGCGCCAAGCCCTGCCCCCCAACTATCTTAGGCGTCGCAGTTGGTGGAGGAGCGGACATCGCTATGAAACTGGCAAAGGCAACTTTACTAAGACCTCTAGATCAGCCTAACCCCAATCCCGACCTGGCAAAGCTTGAAAAGGAACTGTATGAAGCCGCAAACTCAACTGGAATTGGACCAATGGGACTCGGAGGAAAAATTACGGTATTAGGTGTAAAGGTTGACTACGCCCACAGGCATCCTGCATCCTATCCTGTGGCAGTGGCAGTTCAATGTTGGGCTGCAAGGAGGGCTTCAGCCCGCATCTACCACGATGGAAAAATTGAATATTTAACCCACAAGGTGATGTGAAAAATGGCAACATACAGACTTAAGACTCCAATTTCAGAGGAAGACGTACGAAAATTGAGAGTGAACGATGTCATTTACATTACAGGAACCATGATTACAGCCCGTGACGCAGCCCACAGAAGAGCCCTAGAATTCCATAAAGAAGGAAAAAAACTACCCATCAACCTGCAAGGATTAGCAGTTTTTCACTGCGGCCCCATCGTAAAAAAGGAGAATGACAAATGGATAGTGGTGGCGGCAGGTCCAACCACAAGCACACGTATGGACATGTTCGAAGATGATTTCATCAAGGGTTTCAAGGTTCGGGTGGTAATAGGGAAGGGAGGCATGGGCAAGAAAACCACCGATGCCATGAAACAGTATGGGGCAGTTTACGGAGCCTTCACTGGAGGAGCAGCGGTTCTAGCGGCGAAGGCCATAAAGACTGTGAAAAGTGTGGAGTGGTATGACCTAGGAATGCCAGAAGCCATGTGGATTTTGGAAGTTGAAGATTTCGGACCGTTAACCGTAGCCATCGACGCCCATGGAAACAACCTATTTGAAGACGTCCAAAAGAAAGTAGAAGAGAAGAGGCTAAAGATTTATAAAAAGTTGGGTGCATGACCAAACTTCAACGTCGGTCGAAGGAAAGAAGATAAAATCTAAGTCTATCCGAAACTAGAATTAGCTTGCAAGAGTCACGTGGTACATGCTAGAGGTATGATGGATGGAAACATTAACTCATGACATAATTATTGTTGGAGCCGGTATAGCCGGTCTGAGGGCTGCTATTGCCGCTGCAGAGGTTAACAATAAAATCGATGTAGCTGTCATTTCAAAAGTTTACCCCATACGCTCACATTCTGTTTGCGCACAAGGCGGAACAGCTGCCACCCTAAGAGAAGGAGACTCATACGACCTCCACGCCTGGGATACGGTTAAGGGTTCGGATTTCCTGGCAGATCAAGATGTTGTGGAATTCTTTATAAAACAGGTCCCCAGAGAGGTCGTTACATTAGAGCATTGGGGATGCCCCTGGAGTAGAACTCCTGACGGAAAGATAAATCAACGCCCCTTCGGCGGACATAGCTTCCCTAGAGCCTGCTTCGCAGCCGACATGACCGGACTTCACGAAATGCACACACTTTACGGAAGAACCATAATGCAAGAGAACATAACGTTTTACGACGAGTGGTTCGCTACATTCCTCATTATTGAGGACAATATCTCCAAGGGCTTAACAGCTATAGAATTGAAGACTGGCGAAATGCATGTCTTACGCGCGAAAGCCATCATAATGGCCACTGGCGGCTACGCGCGCATATACGAGTTTACAACATTTTCACACACAGCGACTGGTGACGGAATGGCTATAGCTTATCGAGCGGGCGTACCTCTAAAGGATATGGAATTTGTTCAATTTCATCCCACAGGCCTTGTCCCGTCAGGAGTACTAATAACTGGGGGTGCCCGTGGTGAAGGAGGATACTTAATCAACGCTGAGGGTGAGCGTTTTATGAAACGCTACGCCCCTGAAAAAATGGAGTTAGCTCCACGAGACATAGTTGCCCGGGCAGAGACAACCGAGATTCAAGAAGGCCGCGGATTGGACGGGTCCTATGGTCCTTACATAGCCTTGGACCTTAGACATTTGGGTGAAGAGAAGATAAACGAAAGGTTACCCCTCATACGTGATGTTGCAATCAAGCTTGGTGGAGTAGATCCTGTTAAAGAACCCATACCTATCAAGCCGGCGGCCCACTACTCCATGGGAGGAATTCATGCTAATATAAGGACAGAGACGCCGGCTTCAGGACTCTACGCCGCTGGCGAATGCGCATGTTTGAATGTGCATGGAGCAAATAGACTTGGCACTAACTCCACATCCGATTGCCTAGCTTTCGGATCTGTTGCTGGCGAAGAAGCTGCCAAACATGCCTTATCAAACAATTTCCGAGAGCTTCCACGTGACAAAATCCTAGCTGAAGAGAGAAGAGTCTTTGATGAAGTTTTGGGCAGTGAAGGAAACGAAAGAATTCCTGTCTTAAGGGATAAAATGAGGCGTATCATGAACGAGAAAGTCTGGATATTCAGGAGAGGCGATGAACTTCAGAGTGCCTTGAAGGAAATAAGGCAGCTCAAGGAGAGATTCAAGAACGTAAAGATTGAAGACAGAGGCAGATCATTTAACACCGGGCTCGTAGCAGCCTTGCAACTCGACTTCACCTTGGACCTAGCCGAGGTTACAATAATCAGCGCCCTTGCTAGGACAGAGTCCAGAGGAGCTCATTCTAGGCTTGACTATACGAAGCGCGACGATGAGAACTGGTTGAAACACACTCTAGCACACTATACGAAGGATGGCCCGAGACTTGAGTACATTCCAGTTACAATAACCAGATGGCGTCCTTCCGTGAGAGCTTATTAGAGGGTTCATAGTGAGTTCTGAGAAAGAGAAAGTTGTCGAATTTAAGATAAAGCGTTTCGATCCTGAACGTAACAAGCTTTACCTGTCTACATATAAGGTGCCTGTCCTTCCGGGGATGAGCATACTTGACGCCCTCCTCTACATCAAAGACAATCTTGATGGGACGCTTACCTTTAGACACTCATGCAGAATGGGGGTATGTGGAAGTTGTGGGATTCTAGTTAATGGGAAACCGATGTTGGCATGTTATACGCAAGTGCTTCAACTCGGAGTGGATGTTTTAGAGATTGAGCCTCTTCCCAACCTTCCGGTTATTAAAGATTTGGCCGTCGATTTTCATCCCTTCTTCGAAAAGTTTGTAAAAATTAAGCCGATTTTGATAAGGGCTGAGGAAGAGCTTAAGAAGCCTACTGAATTTATTCAAATGCCAAGTGACCTTAAGAAGTACTGGGATGAATCAATTTGCATAAAGTGCTCTTTGTGCTATTCATCTTGTCCAGTCGCAATAGACATAAAATTCCTTGGGCCCTCAAGCTTAACTACCAACTACCGGTTTATCGTAGATACGCGCGATGACGGGCTAAGCGAACGATTAAAAACTGCATCTGAAACTATATGGCTTTGCACCTCATGCAGTTCCTGTACATTAAGTTGTCCAAAAGAGATTGACTGCGCGACTGTGCTAGATGACGAGCGCGGCTTCATAGTTGAAGAAGGCGTCCTTGTGCCGAGAACTGCTAAAGACGTGTTGACCAGCGCATTCAAGTATCACAATCCGGTGCGCATGTCTCCCGGGAAGAGAACAGAGTGGAGTAAAGGGTTAGAAATCAAAGAGCTTCCAATGGTTGGAAAGACGGATGTCCTATACTTTGTAGGCTGTTTGCCATCCTATGATGCGAGGAATCAAGAAATCGCTAGGTCTATAGCTCAAATATTTAGAAGGATGGATGTCGATTTTGCAACATTTGGTAATGAAGAGTGGTGTTGCGGGGATCATATACTAAGACTTGGGGAAAAAGGTTTATTCGAGATGCTTGCAGAGCATAATGCTTCTCTTTTCAAAAAATACGATTTTGACAGAATTGTAACGATATCACCCCACTGTTATCATACTTTCAAAAACGACAAGCCCTACACGGACATCAGACTTAACGTCCAGCACTATACCCAATTCATTTCCGAAGCCATCAAGAACGGAAGGCTTAGACCCATCAAGGCAATTAAGAAGAAAGTTACCTACCACGATCCATGCTTCCTAGGCAAACGAAGCGGCATCTATGATGAGCCGAGAGAAATATTGAAGTCCATACCCGGTTTAGAACTCGTTGAAATGGAAAGATCAAGAGAAAACAGCTTTTGCTGCGGCGGAGGAGCCGGAAGAATTTGGACAGAGGAGGCAACCCCCAAAAATCGACCTTGCGTGAACAGAGCTAAAGAAGCCATTGAACTTGGAGTCGAGGTTATAGCCACAGCATGTCCGTTCTGTGTAACAACTTTGGAAGATGCAGTGAAAGTTCTAGATGCAGAAGATAGAATTGTTGTGAGGGACATCGCGGAGCTCTTGAGGGAAGCGCTTTAACGTAACCAACAAACATTCACATCTTCTCTCAAATAATTCTAAAGAACGAGACTTAAGATAAGTTGAGTTTCATTTGGGTGTGTGGCCTACAACCTTTTGGAATACACGCGTAACAAGTTGGCAATAGATTCATACACAACTCTCTCGAACCAGAAATAAGACGGGATAGCTCGACGATATTTGACGCGACCTTTGCCGTCTATTTCCCATTTTATCTCTGCAGTCTCATAGCTATCGACTACTTCAAACGGTGGGCTTATTCCCTTATGGGCAAATTTAGATCGCAAATCATAGATATTTTTCAAGACACTATCAAGCTCATTTTTGGTAACCTTTCTTTCAGGTGTATAGAGCCACCAATATTTTTCAAAGTGATTCCTGCGCTCTTTGAATTCAGCACCAAAATGTTCTTTCCTTAACTCATTTATATAGTCATCAAATTCTATAGCCCTAGAATCTGGAGACACCCAAAATGAGTCGGGTAGGTGCTTTATGATAAATTTTCTGAACTTGAGACCCAGAAAGTGTTTTCCCTTGAATAGTAGGTTCTTGATATGAGCAATATATGGCTCAGAAATCTTGAGTTCAACGAAAATTTTTTTCCACTCTCCAGCGTCTGACAAGTCATCAAAGCCTAATTCCACATCAAGAAAACACTGGGCAACTGACTCAATAGATGCTACAAGCAACGTATAGGCGAGTCCAATATCCTCTCTGTAATTTAGTAGCGACAGTTGATATAGACGAAAAGCACGTAAAGTTGCCAAGTATTCTTTCTCACTCATGTTCATCAATATGCTATAAATCTTCCCGAAGGTTTCTAATCTTCTAGCTTGTTCTTTTTCAGATAGTTTTTGTTGTAGTGATGCCTCAGGTCCAACAGATATTGAGGATAGTCTTATAGACACATCCTCATGCAGCTCTTTCGGCGGGTTTTTTGTTTCGTAGGCCCACCGGTGTGCTTTGACACGCCGTCTAAGTGAGAACGGCAACACTGGTGCCAAGGCTTCCCCAAACAGAGGGGCCGTCAAAAAATCGAACTCGGTTGGCACATACAGAAGAATTCCATAAGGTTTGAACGGATTCCACTTGGCTGATATGGGAACCAGTCTGAAATCATCTACAGCGTATTCGTCGATAGTCAAAGGCACTTCAGAAAGCAAGATTACACAGTATTGTCTGTGTTCCTCGGTTGGCAGAAACCTAAAGAGTTCCTTTCGCATCTCTGGCCGGAGCACTTTTTCACAGTCATTAAACGACAAAATGCCTGAAGTTGTAATCTTCAAAAACTGTCACCCTTTGGAGTTACTCGCTCACGTTAAAATAAAGATTTGCTTGGGAATAATTTACATGTGCCTGGTGCGAGTGTCCGTTAAGTCGTCTATTTGTGCGACTATGTTCAATTTAGGTCACGAGTTTTGTTATAACTTCTTTCACCACATTTGCGGGAGCGTCTGTTCTAACGCCTCTACTGTTAAAATGGGTTAAGGTAACTTGAAACCCCGCTCTTCTCACACCGTCAACCACTTTCATTAAGGGCGGAACAGACAAATTTAGTTTGTCACAGATTTTGTCGACCACATAGTACGCAACAGGAGCTTCGGCCTCATCTTGAACTAGAGACATCAACTTAAGAATTCTTCTTTCTTGTTTCAGCCCTCGCCCATCAGCCTCTCTCTTCATCAGGGAACAAAAAATTTCATCCGCTATTTTGCCAAGCCACAAAGGACCAGCAACATTTAACTTGGACCCACACTCAACGCAATCTCGTTTCAAAGGAGAAATTATCCCTCTAGATGTTTCCCTGTGAAAACATGAAAAACAATGAAGAAAGTATCCCATCATCCGAACACTCTTGTCGGCTAGCCTCGCGCCATAGCGGACAACAGCGTACACTCGAATATAATGATCTGTGCTGTGGCTGAACAAGACTTCTACGCCTATCTCGTGTTTTGCAGCCATCATGGTTAAGCATCCGACTAAGAGGCGAACAGCAAGCTCGTGGCAATACTCGGTTCGTAGGGGTTTTCCACCATACTTTCGAACACAGGCGTTGGGGTGAACCCCACATAAAGGAGCCATGTCCGTGGCGGTTAGAGCAAGCAAGCCGCCGTTACGCAGAGACCTAAGGGCAGCATCAAGATAGGGCACAGGAGACCCGAAGGGATCAACGTCAACATAATCAAATCTCTTTCGAGGCGCCGCATATCGACTCAAGAAAAAGTTCGCATCTTCATTAGCAACTAAAACACGGCTTGTCAGCTTGTTGCGCTCAACATTGAAGCGAGCAAGCTTAGCTGCTTCGGGGTTAATATCGTTCACAAAAACCTTTCGAACCTCTTCGACTTCCACCGCGAACCTGACGCCTCGAATGCCGCAGCCAGTCAAGGGCTCACAAACAGAAATCTCCCTTCCCAACATTTTTTGATAGGTCTGCAACGCCAAAACCGCTAAATCCCTGTTCAGTTCCATGGCAGGGTTGTAAAATACTGGCGCCTTAGACGGAGCATACTCCCAAACTTCTTTCACGTAAGCAGCAAGCCTGGGCACAACTACACTGACCTGTCCTTCCTTCACAGTCTCTGTAGGAAAACCAAAGTTCAAACTCCGCATCCCCTAAATTACTTGATTATTATTGAAGCTTTTATAATGAGACTAGGATTATTAGAAGTATCTAAACGGAGATGAATGAGAATCGCTAAAAGGTAGAATAATTACAAAACATAAACAACAAGGTGTCCACATTGAAACGACTCATATTCGTGACCGGTCAGCCCGGCGTTGGCAAAACAAGCGTTCTACTTCGGTCGGTGAACGGACTAAAAAATAGAGGATACGAAATTGGCGGCATGATTAGCCGTGACGTTCGTGAAGGAGGAGTCCGTGTGGGCTTTGAAATCATGGATTTCTCCACCGGACAGAGAGGATGGTTGGCCCACATAAACCAGCCAACAGGTCCCAAAATCAGCAAGTATCGAGTTAATTTAACAGATCTTGACGCTATAGGTGTGAGTTCCATTCTTGACGCCGTTAGAAACGCGGACGTAATCATCGTAGACGAGATAGGACCCATGGAACTCTTTTCGTCAGCCTTTAGAGACGCGGTTGTCGAGGCTGTAGAAAGCAACAAGCCCGTGTTGGGAACAATCCATTTTGGACTAAGAAATCCCCTCGTTAACAGCATCAGAAAGAGGGAAGACGCGGAAATTTTTGAAGTGACCTACGAAAACAGAGAAACTCTCCATAATCTTATTATCGATAAAGTTGTCCAGTCCTTACAAAAGTTATCTTGATACGTGTTATAGTGATTAACGAGGGTCTTTGACATGCAAATAGCTGGAGTTGATGACGCTGGCCGCGGGCCGATTATTGGTCCTCTCGTCATCGCAGGCGTCTTGCTTGATGAGAAAGATTTACCCAAGCTCATGGATTTAGGCGTGAAAGATTCTAAACGCCTTTCACCTCGTAGGCGAGAAGAACTCGCTGCAGAAATAAAGGAGTTGGCCCCCAAGTATCATATTGTAATGTTGTCCCCAGCTGAAATTGACTGGGTAGTTGAAACCGGGAAAAAGCTTCACAGGCTGAATCGCCTTGAGGCTCAGACAATGGCTAAGGTAATAACGATTCTTAAGCCCGACGTTGCTTACGTGGACGCCTCAGATGTGTTAGCTGACCGATTTAGACAGCACATTGCGGAAAACCTCGCCTTCAAGGTTCAAATAATATCGGAACACAAAGCAGATGCAAAGTATCCGATAGTTTCTGCAGCTTCTATCATAGCCAAGGTAGAACGTGATAGCGCACTTTCTGTGTTGCGAGAGGAATACGGAAACATGGGCTGCGGCTACGCAACCGACCCCAACACCATCAAATTTTTGGAAAAATGGATCAGAAAGTTTGGATCTTACCCAGATTTTGTACGGAAATCATGGAAGCCGGCTAAAAGATTGAAAAGGAAGGCAGAGGCGGAACAAACGAAGCTGATTTAGAAGGGTTAATTTCCAATTTCTTTTGTATCCGATTCAGATATATCGATAAAAATTTTATCCCAAACCCAAACCCCCGTATCGTAATTCATAAGCGTAACGAATGATACTAAGTGTAATGAAGATCATAAAAACAACATAGTTAGGCGTAACAGTTATGGATAATGGATGAAAGTTATGGATAACTGTTACGAGGCGTAACCCTTATAAAGAACAAGAACGTCTTTTTAATAGACAAAAACCATTAGAAGAAGTGAAAGTAAATGCCAAATCTAACCCCCATACCCCTCAGCGAAGAGGAACACGAAAGGCTAACAAGTCTCAAGCACAAGCTAGAGGCAAACTCATGGAGAGAAATGCTCATGAAACTATGCGACATCTACGAAGAGTATTGTCAAATGAAGTTTGATCTACCACTAGCCAAAGACGGAATAACAACGGAAAACCCAGCCTTCAAAGACTACGTAAACAAACTTGTGGATGAAAGGCTGAAAGAGAGGGAAGGAAACCCAGAGGAAAAGAAAGAAGGAAGTTTATTGGATCTACTACGCCCATCAAAAAAAGGTAACCCCGATGGAGGTGAACAAGAAATGGACGAAGAAGATGTGAGGCGAATCATAAGGGAAGAACTCGAAAACTGGACAATAGAACTTCCAGAACACAACCACGAACCGAAAGAGCAACTTCTAAAAGACAAATGCGAAGGCTGTGGAACAGAATTTACATATACCAAAAACACAAGACCAGACGAATGTCCAAACTGTAAAGAAGAGTTTGACTGGAAAGACGAAGAAGAATAACCGACAACGCTAAGGGAGCGCGCGCGCATTTTTTAGTTATTCGAAGGTTAGATCGCGCATGCATGTAATTCATATTGTGAATAAAAAGCTAACATATATGTGCATTCATTCATTGGCAATACATATCTTAGACCCACATGTGTTAAATATGTCTTCATCTATTACGTATATGCATACGGCGAAGTGATGGTCCATGAGCGAAATTTTGACTCCAATAATCTATCAATTGGGCACTGGGGGAATTGGAGGTTTCCTTCTTGGATACTTAATTAAAAAAGTCCTCAAATTTGCTCTAATAATAGGAGGTTTTGCCTTGATTTTCTTTTACTTTGCATTTGACAAAGTGATAGAAGTCAACTCTGCTCAATTATTGGCGCGTGCAGAGGAAATCGTTACTGCTTCATCGCAATTTCTTTCTCCGCTTTTGTCGAACATTTCATTCTCGGGCAGTCTTATTCTTGGAGTCATAACCGGCTTTATGTTGAGCTAAATTCGCTCTTTCCTCAAACGCATGCGTGCGCGCATGCCCTCCAAAAACAAAAGCATAGCATAAACAGTATTTTCGGAAGAAAGCTAATCAGCCTTCAACTTCCGAATTATGTTCTTTGTTAACTCTCGATACTTGAGAAAATTTTTGACCTGATCCTCTTCTTTACCGTGACGAAAAACTATTCTCGGAGAAGGCTTTTCACGTTTAGGAGAAACCCTCAACGTAGAGCCTTCCTTAATACACTGCATCAAAAACCATTTCTCAAGCATAGGGTTGTTACATAGAAGCCCAACCCATGCAACAATATGCATATTCTCTTTCCATGAAACCTTACGGTTAAAAATCACATGGTAATTATTCAAGCTTGACCTCAAAATTATGAAGCCCTCAAGCTTAAACCATTTCATAGCCCTAGAAGCCCAATATCTAACTGTTTTAAAGGAAGTGCTGTCAAAGTCAAGCATAACGGTTTCTTCGTCTGTATAGCCTAAAACAAAATGGTGATTCCATTCCTCATTAAGATTTGACTTCCCTCTCAACCCATTCACCTTCATAACCGTATTTTTCAGGCTTTTTCAGAAACTTTATTGCTGAAACATCAACGAAGCCTTTAGGCATTATTTGAAGTGCTTTTATTATTGCTTTGTATAGGTCTTTACCTTTTCCATGAAACTCATATCTTCCAGACTCAACGACCTTTTTCATTCGAGTAGTTTTCTTCCAATACCTCTGTTTGACCCCGTCTATTCTGCGTTTCCAGTAGCGTTGAAAAACTGGAACTTTGGCTTCGTATGTTCCGTAGATTGCTATTTGTTTAACCATAGGTGTTTTCCCTTCTTTCGCATTTGTATTGAGGACAGTCTCGGCAAAATTGATGATATACATGGTTGCACAGTAGTTTGTCGTAGCCTCTATGACTTACGAACTTTATTGCTGGTCCTTCGGGTAGGCTGAGGGGTATGGCTATGATGCGTTGTTTTTGAAGGGTTAAACGGTTGTTCATGAAAGATCACCTTCGATAATGGGTTGAATTTGAAGTTCATGTGGTTAGCCAGTTCTAAGAACTCTTGAAATTCTATGTCGGTTACTTCTTTCGACTTGTTTCTGTATGCTAGGGACTTCAGTAGGGTTCTCAAGTTTATTTTTGCTCTGATCCCGTAGAGTTCGCATTGTTCACCGATTTTTATGGCTACGGGGTTCAGTTGGTCAGCCATGTGTTCTGAAAGATGAATTTGCACTGGGTTTTTCGGGAATTTCATTTTCTTGTTGTCTATGACTAGCCCTGTTCGGCTGTAACGGTTTAGAATCTCTATTATCGTTGAAAGGTTGTAGCTGTAAGAGAACACTATGAATCTTGAGATGAAACCCATTTTAGCCCATTCATGCCTTCCGTCGAATAGAGCTTGGTCGGTAACGGCTGTTATGACATTTGCTTTTACGTTTCTATCCCATATCATAGCGTATGTTGTGACTTTAACTATTCCTTCTTCTATGAGGTTGTTTAAGAATGCTACGAAGCTTCTTCTAGTTTTCGTGGCTTTAGATAGGGGTGTGAGGAGGTCGGGTATGACGATGGTTTTTATTTCTCCAGAAACCATTTTGGGTAATACGTCTCTGGTTAAGCCGTATGCGGTGCAATCTGTTACGTAGATTATGCCTTTGTTTTGTCGGTATTTTTTCATGGCTGAGGTTTTTCCTGATTCTGGTTTGGCAACTATCATGAGGGATATGGGGTTTTCGTTTTTGATGTATGGGCTGATTAAGGCGCATTCTATCATTTTTTCTAGGAGTTGCAGTTTTATGAGTGAGTGAGAGTGTCCCTTTTTGTTTGGAGAAATGGAGATATAGGTGGGGTCTATTGTAGAAAAATTAGGGACACTCTTTGCGGGTTTTTGATTCTTTAGCTTAGTCATGTTTTTTCCTTCCGTGATCCTCGCCTTAAGAAATGTAATACGGTTTCCTCTTTTTGGCTAGTTTGAAGGCTTCTTTTGTCATTTTGAGGTCGATGTCGTAGAGTAGGTCTTCCGATTTCTTGTGTCGGTGTCTGCGTTTTGGCTTCATGGCTTTGACCTCTCTTTTCAGAATTTTAGCAGTCGCCTTATTACATCCTCATAGGTTTCTCTATGGTGTTCTTTCGCAGAGTCTAGCTTCTCTTTTATTTCTCGGGAAATTCGTATTGTGGTTGTTTCCATTTTCGTTTCTTCCTACTGAAGTAGATGGGGGAAGCCCTTATATACAAATATCGCCTATTATTTACGTGGTGATATACGAAAATGAGGAGTAAAGAAAGTAAGGAGAAACGGATAATAGACAGATTTCAACTATACGTCAAAACTGCTGGTTCAGGTATCTTTGGAAGATCGGGGCGAGAGAAACTGTTAGGAACAAAGCGCATATATGGGGGAAAAGGAGATGAGGCGACTAAGAACACGTTTTGGTATAGAACGAGAAACAAAGTTAGAACAGCGTTGGAAGACCTTCGACTCTTCATAGAGTCGGCAGATAAGCGTAACGTGAATCAGGTTGTGACTGTTGAAACCTTAGAGCCTGTCGTTCATGCTCTCCTCGGACTCCCGATAACTTATGAAGAGCTTCCAGATCGGAAGAGGGCGGAGATCGCTGAGTTGTTTATTAAAAGGGGGTTTGAATATTTGAGTGCGAAGAGTAGTAACCATGTTACTCTTCCTCACAAACGAACTATTGAGGAGGCTTTGGATTTGAGTAGTTATCTTGTCAGAAGTTTTAGAGGTGAAAAGTGATGGGTGGGGCTAAGGTTCTGAAGATCATTCTTGATGGTAGAGGCTCTTATTTGGGCATGGAGAAGGGCTGTTTCGTTGTGAGAGATAGAGAAGATAATGTTGAGAGGTTTCCGTTGTTTGAGAATGAGGTTGGGGAAGTGGTTCTTAAGAGTGGTAATGCGGTTTCTACGGGGGCTTTGGCTTCTTTAGGGTTTTGGGGTATTGACGTTTTAATTTTGACTCAGAGGGGTAGGCCCGTAGCTATGTTGAAAAGTTTGGATGATGATAGCCATGTTAAGACTAGGGTTTGTCAGTATGAGGCTTTGAAGAATGGTAAAGGCGTTGAGGTTGCTAAGCGGTTGGTGTTTGCCAGGGTTGAGAGTCAGAATTTGTTGTTGCGGAAGCATGGGCTTAGGCAACTTGATTTGTTAGGGGTTAAACGTAGGATTGAGGGCGTTGAGTCGGACTCTTTGAGGGCTGTTAGGAGAAGGCTTTTGTCGATTGAGGGTAATTGTTCTAATCGGTATTTCAGGCAGGTGTTTCAACTTTTCCCGAAAAGCATTAGGGTTGTGAATCGTAGAACCTTTAGGGCTTATGATGGAGTTAATAACACTTTCAATTTGGCGTATGCGGTGTTGAAGTGGAAGGTTCATAGAGCCATAATCAAGGCTAAACTTGAGCCTTACTTAGGGTTTTTGCATTCTGAGCAGTTTGGTAAACCGTCTTTGGTGTGTGACTTCATGGAGTTGTATCGTTGTTTAGTAGATGGTTTCTTGATCCAGTATTCTCAGAAGCTCAGAAAGAAAGATTTCAAGACGAAACGTGAAGACTACTCATCTAAGAGAAAGGGGAAGAGGGAATATTTGTGTGAGGAAAAGGCGAGGGATTTGATGAGGGGGCTTTATGGTTTCTTTGAGTCTAAGGTTGATGTTCCGAGAATTAGGCATGGTAGTCACCAAACTGTTGAAACGTTGATTAATGAGGAAGCTCTGTTGTTTGCTAAATACCTTAGAAATGAGAGGGATTCATGGTGTCCGAGAATTACGATTCCCGCTTAGCTTCCTTTTTTGGCGCGCGAATGCTTGCGCGCGCATAGAAAAAACTGGAATCCGAGAATAATCATTTTATAAGTTCAGGATTTCTATATCAATATAAGGTTGGCAAGAAATGGCTAGGATTTATCTCAAATCTTATTTATGCCCTCATTGTGACACGAAGTGTTCCTTTTATGGAACTGGGTCTGGCAATAGCTTCTCTCTTTATTGTAATAGCTGTAAAGAAGGGGTTTATTTCAGGTTTGGGCCAAATTTTTACCTGGAAGAGGATTACCCTGATTTAGTACATTTAACTGATGACAAGGTTGAAGATTCCTACCCCCGCGCAGTTGTGACTGCTGACCCAGCAATTCCTGAAGAAATTGCAGATGACTTCAAGGAAGCAAAAAGGTGCGTTAGTGTTGAAGCGAAGAAGGCAACAGTAACAATGTGCCGACGCGTTCTTCAAAATACTTGTATATCAAAGGGGTGCAATCCAAAATCAGATTTGATTAATCAAATTGATGAGCTTGAAGCTAAAAGGATAATTAACCCTTCAATGAAGGAGGTTGCACATACTATTAGAAAGATAGGAAATTGGGGAGCACACCCTCAAGGTGACCCTTTGAAAGATGTTACTTTGGACGATGCTTCAGAATTATTAGAATTTACTTCTGAATTTCTTGATGAAATTTTTGTTCGCCCTTCTAGGCTATCTGCTTTGAGGAAAAAGAAGGGAATAAAATAGAACAAAATGCGCGCGCGAAATAATTTATATCCAGTTTACTAAACCTAGATACATTATGAGGCTTGCATGCACGCGAAGGAGAAACCATACGAAGAGCTTAACGAAATTTTGCGAGAGGAAATGCAAAAATGAAGTGTCCTAGATGTGAATCAGAAATGAGGGAAAAGAGGCAAAAAGGTCATAAAAGGTCATTCTATGAATGTCCAAATTGCCACTACAATCTAACCAAAATGAGGTAATTGTTAAGTCCTAGCCCATTCTGCATGCATTATGTTTCATACTCTACTATTCTATTCCGTTGTGTGTGTGGTGTGGTGCGGTGTGGTGTTGGTTGGTTGGTTGGGCTAAATTTTAACCCCAAAACCTAAAACCTACATAGAGTAGAAAGAATCTTACGAGCAGTTAAGCCCTAAAAAAGGCATGTAAAATACATGTGTGAATGGGATAAGTAAATCAGATTCCTTCCCTATAATAATTAGTATGCTTGAGGAGTATTTGGTTTTCACTGGAAGGCCTAATGCAGGTAAGAGCAGCATCATCAGAGAAATTGTAGGCTTAGATGTAGCAACCGGAAAGCGTCCGGGAACAACACGAAACATATCGAAACATCCTTTAAACAGTGGCCTAGTTCTTGTAGACATGCCTGGTTTTGGCAGGATCATGGGTGTCTCTAAGCGCTTAGAGAATATGAGGAAGAATCGGATCATCCGTTTCTTAGAGTCTAACGCTCAAAACATAGCCTTAGCTATCCACGTTCTCGACATATCCACGTTCCTAGAAACATCATGGCGTTTGGAAAAGAAGGGGATAATCTCGATAGATGTTGAGATGATCCAGTTTCTAGCTAAGACGTTACGTGAGTTTCCCTTGGTGGCGGCTAACAAAATAGATAAGACCGACAAGAAGGAAATAGATGCTAACCTAAAAGAGTTCATGCACAGGATCAGCAACGGACATATCTCAGCTGTTGCGGATAAAGTGTTCCCAGTGAGTGCAAAGACTGGAGAAGGATTAAGCGCCTTAAAGAGCGCGATTCACGAGAAGTTGGTAGCAAAGGGGTATAGAACGCCGTTTAAAGTGCGATGAATTCGAGCTTTAGTAATATCGTAGAATCTTGAAGTATACTCTGCGGTTATCTTGTAGTTAACAACCATGTTTTTATAGCCTTTTTCAGAAAACAGGTTCTGCCTCGTCCCTATAGCTGACACGATTCAAATATTCCTGAAACCACTCCTGTAATTGAGCAGGAATCCAGAAATTGAAATGTTTGTTTTTTTTGAAATATCTCTTGTTTTTCCAGTCTTTAGCTATGTTGAAACTCTCCTCAAAAAGAACAGTGTTCAGATGTTCTCAATATAATTATGGTCTTTGAAAAGGTTGCGCAACGTAGACCAACCAATGTTTTGTTCAAACGTAGTTTTTCCCATCATTATCTCAGAAAAGAAGCTTAAAATGAGGAGTTCATGTTCAGGTTTTTTTTTGTAACACTCTCCATAGGTTGCGCAACCTTTTGAACATAGTTGGTCATTGTCTTTTCACTTCTCAGGAAAAAAAGGGAATGTTACGTCAAATGTTACGCTTTTATGTTACGTTTTAACATTGTTTCATGTTACATAATAATATGCATGCATCTTTTCAATTATAACCTACTTAAATATCTGATATGCCAAATTAGAAAGACGAGTTGTTAAAAATTGTTGACCAAAATTACTAATGATGAACAGCTAAAGAAGCTATTATCTAATGAGGGTTTTCTGCTGAATGTAGATTATCCAACAAAAGATGTGAAATTGCACAGGATTGAGTGCAAGTGCTGTAATCCAAGCAGCTCTGTAGGTGTCAAACCATCCAGCA
>Ga0209978_10000213_pt1 | contig 19826 bp, 21 predicted proteins | sample BentaG_FD_182805 | JGI IMG/M metagenome (GOLD analysis project Ga0209978, IMG submission 182805) | Deep subsurface microbial communities from South Atlantic Ocean to uncover new lineages of life (NeLLi) - Benguela_00093 metaG (SPAdes)... | ecosystem: Environmental > Aquatic > Marine > Oceanic >... | reverse complement strand
CCTCAAATTTGGGCTAATCAGTAAAGCATTTTTGGGTCGAATACTCTCAGATTCAATCAAGGTTCAGTAGTCATCAATCAAATTTTAAATTCCTACTTGTTGAAGAAGACTCAAGACCTAATAAGGTTTTATTTGATCTAAATGAAACGTAAGATCTTCTAATGTTTTTAACAAAAATGCGATCTTTATTTTTAATAAAAGTGTTACTCTATTGATTAGCGGCGTTTTTCCGCCGATGAAAAAAACCATTCTTTTCTTCCAATATTGAAAACTGGCAGAGCTAGTTTGCTAGGTTGACAAATATGACATTGTCACCACGAACCACGATGTTCCCTAAGTCTTCGTGCTCTTCTTTAATGGCTCCATCCTCATCCATATATTCAAAAAGTTGACTTGTTCCTTCAAGATACAGATTAAGATGCTCATCAAAACCCATAAGCATGCCTCTAAACAAACGATTTCGCTTAACTTTTATCAAAATGACCTTATTAATAGAATTCTTCAAATAATCTATAGGTCTGTTAGGTCTACCCTGTTGGTAATTTCTCCTTTCCATTTCGATTAACACTAAAAAAAAATATTTCAAAAAAATCTAATATAATAATTTAAATTAAAGTTCAGAATTAAAACCTTTTGTTTATATATTCTAATATGCTTAAAAAGATCACCGTGTTATCTCTAATTTTTTATTATATTGTGATTTTAAGATCATAATAACTATTTATTTTATTGCAGGTCCGTGGCGAAGCATGGATATCGCGGCAGCCTCCTAAGCTGAAGATCACCGGTATGTGAAACTGGTGAGCAGAAATCGGGGGTTCAAATCCCCCCGGACCTGCTTTTTTATAATTTCGAGTTTTTATCCCATTTTAATAAGTAACTCGTCTGGTTTATCTTTACATAACGTGAATTTATATAATCGCCTATCACATATATTAAATGCCTAAAAATAGAGGTGAAATTATGTCAAAAAGAATTTTAAGAGTAGATATGACTAAACTTGAGGCAAAGTTTGAGGATTTACCCGCAGACTTTGTTGCTCTAGGTGGACGAGCTCTTACCTCCACAATTGTCGCAAAAGAAGTTGATCCACTTTGCCATCCATTAGGAGCAAATAATAAGCTTGTATTTGCTCCAGGACTGGTTACAGGATCAAAAGCTCCAACATCTGGGCGATTATCTGTCGGAGGAAAATCTCCATTAACAGGTGGGATTAAAGAAGCAAATGCAGGTACACCTTTTGCTCAAAAATTAGGAAGGATGAGAATCGCCGCAGTGGTTATCGAAGGTAAGCACGAAGGGGATGATTATTATCTACTGAAAATTACAAATGATGGCACTGAATTTATAAAAGCAAATAAGTGGTCAAATAAGGGACTCTATGATGTTTATAAGGAATTGTATAAGGAATTTGGTGATACAGTAGGTATTAGTGGTGTTGGTATTGCTTCTGAAATAATGGGAGCAGCTACAGGTATCTGTTTTAACGATCCTGAAGGATTACCTAGCCGTTATGCAGGTCGAGGCGGACTTGGAGCCGTTATGGCTTCGAAAGGATTAAAATTCATGATTGTTGATGAAACTGGAGCACCAGGAGTCGAAATTCTAAACCAAGAAGCTTTTGATATGGGTGTTAAAAAATTAACGAACGCTTTAACTAGCCACGATGTAACAAAACCGGGTGGAGCGCTTAATTCATTTGGCACAGCTGTATTAGTCAACATTATAAACGAGGCAGGGGGTTTACCACAGCGTAATTTTTCATCTGGTCAAGATGATAAATCTGAAAAAGTATCTGGAGAAGTGAAGGCTGAAGAAATTAAGAAACGAGGGGGCGTACGTCCTCATTTCTGCAGTCCAGGATGTATTATCCAATGTTCTGAAGTGTGGACAAAACCGGATGGAAAAGATCCCGTTGGTGTATTAGAATACGAAAGCGTATGGGCACTAGGTCCCAATTGTGGTATTTACGATTTAGATGTTATTGGAGAACTAAATAGAGCCTGTAATGATTTAGGGCTTGATACGATTGAAGCTGGAGATCTAATTGCTGTAGCAATGGAGGGTGGGTTAACTGAATTTGGAAATGGTAAAGGAGCTTTAAAATTAATGGATGAAGTTAAAAATAAGACTCCAACTGGTAGAATTTTAGCTAATGGTACCGCATTTGTGGGACAAGCATTCGGCGTAACCAGAGTTCCGGTTGTTAAAGGACAAGGTTTACCAGCATATGATCCACGAGCAATAAAAGGAATAGGCGTAACTTACGCAACAACTCCTCAAGGTGCAGATCACACAGCGGGATATGCTATCGCCACTGAAATCATGGGAGTCGGTGGAACAGCAGATCCTAAAGATACCAATAAATCCGAATTATCGCGCAATTTACAAATCGCTACTGCTGCCATTGATGCATCAGGATATTGTCTTTTCATCGCTTTTGCAGTATTAGATATTCCTGAAGGATTAGAAGGCGTTGTTGATACACTTAATGGTGTGTTAGGGACAAGTCTTACTGTCGCTGATGTTCCAGGTTATGGAAAACAAATTATTGACACTGAAAGAGCGTTTAATAAAGCCGCAGGTTTTACAGAAATAGACGACAGATTACCAGAGTTTTTCTTAAAGGAGCAATTACCACCACACAATGAAGTATTTAACGTGACAGATGAGGAATTAGATAAAGTTTGGGGCGCATAGCTGTCTAAAAATGGTAATATTAGTGAAAATTTTTGGAGATTTACGGAAAAAAATTGAAGGCTACAACATTTCAGACTCATTACCATTAAATTTGCATGTTGATAGCGATGGAATTAATACTATTGCCGATATAATGAATAAGTATGCAATTGAAAAAGAGGAAACGAGCCACCTATTTGTGAATGGGACATATTCCGGATTTAATAAAAAAGTAAAAGACGGCGATAGAGTTGGCCTATTTCCTAAGAATATGTCTCTATTATACAAATGGTATTTTGAACGAAATGAAGATGAATGAAAAAGAAGATATTACGGTGATTGTAAAATTTTTTGCTAATTTACGAACTATTGCTCCACCGAAAAAAACTGTCACATTGCCAATAGGAAGTACAGTAAGATCAATATTAGATTTGTATACTATTTCCGAAGAAATTAAATTGATAATATTAATTAATGGCTCCCCACACAAAAAGAGAGATACGCAAATTAAGGACGGCGATACTGTAGCAATTTTCCCCCCCTTGGCGGGAGGATAACATAAATTTAAAAATTTAATATTTTTTTTTCTTTTCTTTATTTAAATTATTTAGACTGTCTTATTTTTTCTAACCATTCTTCTTTTGTAAGGCCCCATTTATACATATCATGGTATTTTCCATCAACATATATTTCTTCTTTTACTACCGCTTCTTTATTTAATCCCAGCTTCTCAGCTGCACGGAGAGATCTTTCATTTGGTGTAAATACACCAGCTTTTACTTTGTGCAAGTTTAGTTCTGTAAACGCATATTTAAGCACTAATTGAGCGGCTTCACCGACTATTCCTTTCCCCCAGTATTCTGGTTCGCCAATCATTGCGAAGATATTAGCATGACGATTTACCCAATCAATACGGTTCAATCCGATTTCTCCAATTGGACGCTTATCGCGTTTGTGATACATAATAAAACCTACATAATCTCTGGTATGGCTATGTCTATCTGGAACAGTTTCAAGCCTTTTTTTCACATCGTCTAGACTCCTAGGCCACATGTTTCTTGAATATTGTCGGACTTTTGGATCGTTTTTCCATTTGCATTTAAGTTCAGCCCATTTCGAGTTATGGGTAACTAAATCAATAACCTTCCCTTCGATAAATGGGAAGACTTCGATCTCTTCTTTACTATATGCTTTTTCTTCTGGCATCATTTACCACCTTATATCAATTAATCTCTTTCGATGTGATTAATATTTCTCATTCTGAAGACTTAAACTTACAGAAAAAAGTCTTATGAATCGTTTTGATTTGATTTAATCCAATCTCTCTTGAAAAGTGCGAATTTATGAACATCATGATACACTCCGTCAACAAACATCTCTTCTTTTAGTATTGCTTCCTTTTCAAAACCCAATTTCTCTGCTGCTCGAAGTGATCTTTTATTCGGCGTAAATACTCCTGCATATATTTTGTGAAAATTTAACTCAGTAAATCCATATTTAATCAATAATTTATTTGCCTCGATAGCGATTCCCTTCCCCCAATACTCCGGCTCTCCAATCGTTGCGAAAATATTGGCATTTCTACTAACCCAATTTATATGTCCAAATCCAACTGAACCTATTGGACGCTTGTCGCCCTTATGGTAAATTGTGAAAACAACAAATTCTTTCGTATGTCTGTCTGGAGAGGGCTCGAACCATTTTTTCACATCTTCAATAGTAACGGGCCACATATTTCGAGCGTAACGACGAACTTTTGGATCGTTTTGCCACTTGGCTACTAATGGTACCCATTTAGAATTGCCCGCAACTAAATCAATTCTTTCTCCTTCAATGAAAGGAAAAACCTCTATCTCGTCTTCCTTATTTTCTTTACCTTCAGTCATTTTAATTACCTACAATTTAATAGTTTTGTTCAATCTGAATATGAGAGAAAAAAAGTCTTATGATTCGGGTTGATTAGATTTAATCCAATCTCTCTTGAAAAGTGCGAATTTGTGAACGTCATGATACATTCCGTCAACATACACCAGTTCTTTTAATATTGCTTCCTTTTTAAAACCCAATTTCTCTACTACTCGAAGTGATCTTTTATTTGGCGTAAATACTTCAGCATATATTTTATGAAAATTTAACTCAGTAAAACCATATTTAATCAATAATTTATTTGCCTCGATAGCGATTCCCTTTCCCCAATACTCCGGTTCTCCAATTATTGCGAAAATATTAGCATTTCTGCTAACCCAATTTATATGGTTAAATCCAACTGCACCTATTGGGCGCTTGTCGCGTTTATGGTAAATGTTAAACACAACAAACTCTTTCGTATGCCTGTCTGGAGAGGGCTCGAACCATTTTTTTATATCTTCAATAGTAATGGGCCACATATTTCGAGCGTAACGACGAACATTTGGATCGTTTTGCCACTTGCATACTAATGGTATCCATTTAGAATTACGAGCAACTAAATCAATAGTTTCTCCTTCAATGAAAGGAAAAACCTCTATCTTCTCTTCCTTATTTTCTTTAACTTCAGCCATGTTTTAAAACCTAAAATTTTTATATTTTTATCTATTCTGAACGAGAAATTTGAATGTATGAAAGAATTAAAGTTTTTTTTATTTTGTTTTGTTTAGATTTCCAACGGAAGATAACCATTTTTGATTTTCAATTATAAAATTCTTCAATAATAATTTGAACTCAAAATTAATAGCTAAAAATGGAATACATTAAAGATATTCGCTTTTTACTCTACTAAGCGCTGTAAGTATTAAAATCACAATTCCTATTATTAGAAACATAACAAAAAGGTTTAATTCTACAATAAGTCCAACAAATGGATACAAAATCGCCATTGATATGCTTCCAAACATGTTTATCGTGCTAATAACAGTAGCCCTATTTTCAGATTCAATTTGCTTATTAATTCCATTTATATAGATTAGTCCTCGAGTGTATCCAAAGCTAACAATAAAAAAGAGCATAATTATACCTAGAATGGGAAATACCGAAAATCCTAATACAATAAACGCAAATCCGTTGATCATATTAACAGATAACAACAAAATTCTTTTTTTCTTAACTTTTTTCAAGAATCTAGGGATTAATTCGTTGAATGCTGCATTAAATACATTCATTGCTGCTAGGATAAAACCAAACAATACTATTGGGATGTTGACAGTTGTTAGATACGGTTGGTAAGTCCAAAATAAGAGGGTTATAAAGATATTTATGAATAATCTGTCGAAACAAAGGATTCTTAAAATTCTGTTCTGCTTTAGTTCATTAAAACCTTCTTTTAAGATTTTAAAATAGTTCTTCTTTACTTTTCTTTCAAATTCTGGTTCCCTGAAAGTTAGAGATGTTATAAAAGTTCCAATATAGATTAAGCCTAAACAAGTCATAGTAAATTGTAGTGAAATAAACTCTGCAATTATTGAGCCTAAGGGCGCAGATATAATGTTCGCCACCAAAAACATTGTATTAGATCTACCCATTACCTTTGATAATTTTTCTTCCTGGCCAGTAGTTTTTAGCGTACTGTAAAGGAAAGCTTCGTCAGTCCCCGAAAATAACGCCATCCCGAGAGCCCAAAATGTTTCGGCTAAAAAGAATAAGGCAATATTAGGTATAATGCTATAAGTGAATGCTGCCGATATTATGCAGACGGCAGATAGCGATAATGCTGTTTTTCTTCCTATATAATCAGCAATAGCTCCTGAAGGGATTTCAAAAATAAATATCATTACCATAAAATAACTCTGTAAGATCATCATCTCAAAAAAAGTAAGACCACCCCACACGGTCATGTAAGGGAAATATACACCCCTAACAGTATGAATGCCAAATATGAAAACGAAAATGTAAAATTTCGTGATATTTGCTTTAATTTTTGCTATATTTTCTTCTTTGCTCATACGATTTTACGCACCTAAATAACACCAGAGTGCTTTTTTTATTAAGTTATTGTTCGAGATAATTCGAAGTTAGTTTTATATTGAATTAAGTTTAAAATTTATTCCTTAGTTTAAGTGAGAAAAAAAAAAAGATTATTTTAAAAAATGTTTATTTATTCTACATTAATTTCATTGCCAAGTCCATATCGTTAGCAGTTAGTTTCTTTCGACCGGCGTGTCGAGTCATTTCAAGAGCTTTATTGGTAACTCCTCTAGCAACTTTTTCAAGGTAATCGATTAATGCATCGACTGCTTCACGAGCAACCATTTCAGCGCCGTTGTCTTTCATTAATTTTCTAACTGGCGACCAGGCAAATACTTTTTTAGCCATTTTCATTCCTCCACTTTTAATTTAATAATATTTTTATAAAGTTCCTATGTTTTACTTTGAACTTTATTATATTATAATACTTCTTTCAAATATTTAAAAGTTGCTGAAATTTTTCGATAGTATATGTTTCGGTTAATAATTTCATCCGATCGACAAAATTGCGATGTAAGAGAAGGAAAGCGATAAACCTACTGCTGAGCCTTTAGATCAGAGATTTTTTTTGATTTGGAAATGTGTACTATGATTAATTTAGTTTGATAAAATTTAATACCAACTTTTTAAATAGTTGTTAACGGTATTACATTTCTTCTAATAAGAAATTATTAATGATAGAATAAAGCTTTATTTATTGGAAATCACATTTCAAATATTATTAGTTAAGTTTCTTCGCATTATCATAAAATCTTCTGTCTCATTAACTACAAAAAATCCTTCAGAAGAGTATAATGAAACGGGTCCATGGTAGCTATGAGCATCAGATAATTCACCCTTTCTCGGATACGATTCCATCCATTTAAATCCGTTTTCTCTTAAATTTAATATTGCTTTTTGTAATAAAAGCCGTGCGATGCCTTTTTTCCTGTAACTGGGTGAGATTACAAAACACACGATTGAGGCAATTTTATCTTTCGTATCTTCTTCAGATACGTCCTCGTTGGGAATGTTTGAGTAAATATCTTTTTTGTTAACATTACACCACCCAACAGGTTGATTGTTTACGAAAGCTAGGAAACCCTTCATCTTTTCCTCAAGTATTAATTTTTCTGATGCGTTTCTATTTTGTTCCTTTGTGGCGTCCCTCCATTCATTTATGCTTCCAGGGAAGTGATAAAATTGGCAGTAGCATCCGGACCAATCTGGGTTATCTGTAAAGGCTAAATTGTCGAAAAAATTTAGGAAGTCTTCAATTAACATAGGACTCAAAGGTTTAACAATTATCTCCATATCTCTCATTCTCTAATATTTCTATAATAAATCTGAATTTGATCGTATAAAAATATAGTCGCTTTTGTAACTATAAATATTGTTTTATCATAACATATAATAACAAGAATAAATCTAATGTAAAAAAATGTCAATGAAGAAAATAATAGCAATCACTCGTGGTGATGGTTGCGGTCCCGAAGTTGTGAACGAAGGAATTAAAATACTCAAGATCGTTTCAGACTTCACTGAATTTGATTTTGAATTTAAAGAAGCACCAGCGGGAGGTGAAGTGTGGAAAAAATATGGTACTAACCTTCCAGAACAATCGTTTGAAACAATAAAAAGGTCTGATGCTTTACTATTTGGCGCGATAGGTTTACCTGATTTAGCGCCTGGGATAGCAGAAAGTGCTATATTGAATATCCGGCAAGATTTGGATTTATATATCAATTTAAGACCAGTAAAGTTATATCACACCCTCCGCGAGATATGTCCTTTAAAAGACGAGTTTATAGGAGAAGGAATAGATATTACTTTTGTTCGAGAAAACACGGAGGGTCTTTATAAAAATATAGGTAGGTTGGAAGAAGATTCTGCCGAGAACCTAATGCTTTATACAAGAGAAGGTTGTGAGCGAATAATAACTTTTGCCTTTGAATATGCCAAAAGAAAGGGTCATAGTAAGGTCACATCCGTTGATAAGGCAAACATCTTGAAACCAAGCCAATTGTGGAGAAAGATTTTTCACGAGATTAGTAAAAGCTATTCAAAAATAGAAATAGAAGATATTTATATTGACGCGTTTTGCCAATGGCTTATTCGTGCACCGTTTAAATTTCAAACTGTTGTAACTGGTAATATGTTTGGTGACATAATAAGCGATGAAGCAGCGTTCTTAATTGGGAGCCTAGGAATGGCTTCAAGTGGCAATATTCATCCTGGTAAGATTTCTATGTACGAACCAATTCACGGTTCAGCTCCTGATATTGCGGGAAAAGGGATTGCTAATCCCATAGGAACCATTTTAAGCGTAGGATTGATGATGGAAGAATCTTTTGATTCACTCGAAATAGGAAATGAAATCGATAACGCAGTAGAAGAGGCATTGCAGGAAGGAAGGACCGTAGATATAAAAAGTAAAAGCTTAAAAACGCTCTCAACCATAGAAATGGGAGATTTAATAGCTAATAAATTAAAAAGTAATTTGAAAGCGTAAGTAATAATTATTTTAGTTTTCTCGTGTTAACTATGAGTTCTAACATGAGTTTAAGGTGATCGTAAAATTTTTCTCTGTAATCTGGACCTATTTTGAGGAAGAGAACTGATACTACCTTCTCTTCTAAATCTTTGTCGGTTACAAATTCTTCCATCAACTGCGACCAATTTTTATCGTCGGAGACTCGGAGTCCTACAATAACGGCGCGTTTTTTCCTCAATTTTCTGATGATTTTCATAAGAATCTCTTTCCATTTTGGATCAATGTGTTCCTTTTCTCGGGCGTCAAATATTATAAAAACACCATCCGAAGTAGATAGATTAAACTCGTTGTAAGTGTAGCTGCTAACTAACAAACCATTTTCGTAAGGATATAATTTCTCGTTGTGGTTGTCTTTTACCTTCGAGAATTCGCCTAATTTCTCGATATTTATGATTGTCTGGAATCCGGGATTCCAATTCAAATTTTCTGTAATAAAAGTTAATTCTAATATAACTAACTCTTTCAAGGTTGAGTTTATAGCCTCTATTAAACTCTCTTCGATCCTATCTTTTTCTTTATTTTTGCTTTTAATAATATAATGGTAAGCAATCAACTCAAAGGCGTCTTTTACGTTATTTCCTGTAAGAGCGCTCGTCTCAATGTATTCTATGCCATTTTCTGATAGTGATTTTGCTAGGGCTTCTCCTTCACTAGTAGAAATTACTCTCTGTTCAGTTAAGTCGTCTTTGTTCCCAACGAGAACTATTGGAATATTTTTTTCATCTATAAGTTCGTTAATTTCTTCATACCAATCTTGGACTTTCTCAAATGAGTTTCTATTAGTTAAATCGAACACAACAAAGGCAGCTTCTGCACCGTTGTAATATATCCTCCGAAAGCGTTTGAAATATTGTTGAGCTCCAATATCCCATAATTGAAGATTTAATTCGTTTCCCTGAAAGTCAAAATTATGAGCAAAAATATTAAGACCAATGGTCGCTCTATAATCGTGAGAAAACTTGCGTTCTACAAACTGGCGGATCAATGATGTTTTTCCTACTTCATGGTTCCCTACGAGCACGAATTTAAAGGAATAAGCTGCGAATTCATCTAATTCAGATTGACTTATTGATTCTTTTAGCTTTTCATGTCTTTCTTTTTCGTATTCAAAATCGGGGATTTCTAATTGTAGCGAATCTCCTTCTTGAGAATTAAGTATCTGAGCGGATTTTTCAGCCAAAAAATATGTATAGGGCGCAACTTTTTCAACTGAGGCCATACTATTAAAAATTAAGCTTAAAATTCTCTCTTCGTCAATTGTTATAAAAAGTAAACGATGTTCGTCCGTATCAAATGATGCTGTTCCAAATTTCTTAAAACTGAACTCGTTTCTTATCCGTTCTAATACGGGATTTATGAGAGTTGTTAAAACGGACACAATTTCTATATTACTTTCAGTATCTTTTCTTTTTTCTCCAGCAATAACTAAACCTTCGACATCTGAGACAATAATTGCTTCTACATCAGAAAATCTTTCCAGAAAATTGTTGAGAATCTCATCAAATAGTCGTCTTCTATTCACTAACAAAGGAATGCACCTTCAAACATGAATTAAATCAAGAAGAAATTATTCTTATCATAAATATAATATAACTTGCTTTTAAAAGTAGTTATTTGTAATTATTAACTTTTTACACTAGCTTTAACTAATGTCTAATGTAGAATCTCATAAGTTTGTAATTGTACTAAACATTACATCAAGTTGATCGTATATTTCCAGTCTATACTCGAAGCCAATCTTAAAAAACAAGAGTGATATCATTTTTTCTTCCAAATATTCGTTTAGGTTAAATTCTTCCATTATAGTTGACCAATCGGTTTCATCAGAAACCCTAACACCAATCAGTATTACTTTATTTTCTTTTAAACTGCTAATAATATCTAGTATTAGAATTACTACTTCTTTCCAATGGGGATCGATATGTTTTTTGTTTCGTGCGTCAAAAATAACAAATACGCCATCAGAATCTGCAATATCAATATTATCAAATAGAAAATTCTTAATAATTAGCCCGTTGGAGTATTCGTACAATCTTTTATCTTTATCATCTATTAGTTTTTCACAATCACATAAAATATTCACATCATTTAGTATCTGCAATCCGGGGCTCCAGTATGGGTTTTCAGTAATAAAAGAGATGGTTAATTTTCCTCTTTTATTTAATAAAAAATTGATTTGAGCCATTAAGCTATCTTTTAACTTTTGCTCCTCCCTCTCTTTGCTCTTCATTATATAATGATAAGCTATTAAGCTAAATGCATCTTCGACATTTTCACCGGTTAATGCGCTAGTTTCAATGTAAGAGAAATGACTTTCAATATTCTCCTTTGTGAGCTCTTCAACTAGCTCAATACCCTCTTGGTATGTGACGCTTCTCTGATCTGCTAAATCTATTTTATTGCCTACAATTACTATTGGTATATTTTTTTTATCGAGAAAATCTTCTAGTTCTTTATACCAAACTTTCACATTTGCGAAGGAATCGCTTTTACAAACATCAAACACGATGAACGCAGCTTGTGCGCCCACATAATAAGTCTTTCTAAAGCGTTTGAAATATTCCTGTGCACCTACATCCCAAAGCGAAAAGTAGACTTCATTTCCATAGAAGCCTAATGAATGAGAGAGGACATTTAAGCCGAGAGTAGACCTGTAATCAAGAGAAAATTTGTTTTCTACAAATCTCCTTATAATAGAACTTTTTCCCACAGCTTTATCTCCCACGATTATAAATTTAAATTTGTAAATCCCTCCTGAATCTAAACGCATTTGATAAATCTGTTCTTTTATTCTACCTGTTTCGTTCAATGTATCAAATTCCGTTCCAAAATTGGGGATATCGACCTGAATAATATCTTCTTCGCTTGCGTTAATAATTTGAGCTGTTTTCTCTGCAAGAAAGTAAGCGTAGGGGCTAATCTTATCAACAGAAGCCAGAGTATCTAATACCACGCTAAGGGTTGTGTCTTCATCTATAGAAATAAAGAGTAATCGATTTTCTTCAGTGTCAAAACTCGCGGACCCTAACTTTTTGAAAACAAACTCGTCACGTATTCTTTCTAGAACTGGATTTATTAGAGCGGTTAGTACAGATACTAATTCCATATCAATGCTCGCCCTTTTTTGTCCAGATATGATAAAACCTTCACGATCAGATACAATAAGAGCATCTACATCTTCATACTTTAGTAAAAATTTAGTGAGCAGCTCGTTAAAAAGACGCTTTTTATTTAAAGGCATAATGGATTACTGGATAATACGAATATATTAGAACGTATTATTAAAAACAACATATACTTAAAAGTGATAATTTTATAATTTATTAAATAGTTTACTGATTGATTGAAAGAATGGCGACTTCATGTATTATTTGTCATATGGGTATTAGGGGAGTAGATTCTTCCCAAGATTGCCCTAATGGTCATCTCGCCCACACCGATTGTTTGAAAGAATGGCTACTTCATTCTTCCAACTGTCCTCTTTGTAGAGAACCGTATCCAGATCAAGTTATCGACCAATTTAAAGAATTTATTAACCAAAAAGAGACAGAAAAACAAGTTTCTATAAAGAATGAACTAAAACAAGAAGAAATAAAGAAAATGGAACATATTGCTTCAAAAATAACTTTTTTGAAGTTTGTTGAATCCATCGAAATATTAATTAATGAACAAGAATTCGAGTACGCCTTATCACGATTAGACTTACATAATAACGGTAGCGGATCAATTGAAAAAGAACAAAATATTTTATTTTTAAAAGGTAAGATTAATTACATGAGAGGCCGTTATGATCTGGCAATTAATCAGTTATTTAAATTAGTAAAAGAAAAATACGACTATTCCGAGGGATTTCTCTACCTTGGAAAGGCATACGAAGCCTTAGGTTTAGGTGATAAAGCAAAATGGGCTTATGAAAGAGTTAAATAAGCGCCTATTTTTACTAATATTATACTATGAAACCATTTTGTTTAACCATCGCAGGCTCTGATCCTACCTCTGGTGCCGGAATTCAAGCCGATATCAGAACTTTTGATAGAATTGGAGTTCATCCTTTCTCAGCAATTACCGCAATTACATATCAAACAGCAATAGATTTTTATGGTTTTAAATCGCTCTCAGAGGAATTAGGTAAGCAACTTGATGCTATTTTGAATTCATACCCACTTAAATATGTGAAGATAGGGATGATACCGGATATTAAATCCTTAGATATAATAAAAAACACAATTCTAACTCATAATTTAATTGCTGTTTTAGACCCCATTAATATTACTAGTGTTGGTGAAAGATTATCGAGTGAAGGTCTTGAACTTGAAATTGAAAGAAATCTTTTTCCTTTAGTAACTGTTCTAACTCCAAATCTAGATGAGGCAAGTTATTACGCTAATATAGAGCTCAGTAATAAAACTATCGATGATTTAGAGATTCTAAAAAAAGGCGCAGAGACAATAATCAAAAAAATGTATGTAGATCAAGAAATCTCCAAAATTCAGAAAGCAGTTATAATTAAAAGTGCAGGAAAGGATCAGAATAGCATATTTGACCTGGTTTGTGTGAGTAAGGTAACAAATTCTAAAGAGATTCTCGATTTCAAGATATTTAAGAAGCAGAAAATACCGCTTCAAGGAAACGTACATGGAACAGGGTGTGTATTTTCTTCAGCTATTACTGCTTATCTATCATTAGGGAATCCAATAATAACATCAATAGAAAAAACAGAAGCCTTTTTTAATAATAAGTTTCTTAAATTCATAGAACTACCACAAGAGGGAAGGATATTAGATTTAACATTACACCAAGAACAGATCGAGGTTATTAATCAGATAAAGGAGATTTATAATTATGTTTCTAACAGTGCGAAATTTAAAAAGTTAATACCTGAAGTTAGAATGAATATTTCTGGATCTTTATCTAATGCAAGCAGTAAAGAAGAAGTAGCAGGAATTGAAGGAAGGATAACAATTGTAGGAGGGTATCCGCATGCCTCCGGAGAAGTAAAATTTAATGTGTCAGATCACACTGCCCGACTGATTCTTTCAGCAAAAGAATTTGATAATTCGATTAATTTTGTTACAAATCTACGATATAAAGAAAAATACATAAAAGGAATTCAAGAAAAGACAAACTTAACGACATTTGAATTTTTGAGAGAAGCACAACCAGACTCCATCAAACATGAGGAACGATCTACAATGAGATGGTTAATTGAAGAAAGCATAAATAAAATGGGCGAGATACCCGATCTTATTTGGGACAGAGGATCAATCGGTAAAGAACCAATGATAAGGTTGTTTAGCAAAACTTCCAAGGATATGATTGAAAAATTGATTAAAATTGTAAGTGTTATAAATAATGAGTAATAACGCTGTAATTAGAATAGCATAAAAAAAAAGTAAGTAACGCTAAAACACAAGATTTTAATTCATAAGATTTGAAGAATATTGCTGGACTAAATACTCAATTTTTTTAGCATCCAATTGCTCCCTTTCAAGTTCAGGGCACATCTGTTCAAGATGTGAAAGCAATTCACCTAATCCGGTTTCTGCTTCTTTGATATTGTCGCTATCCTCATCTCTGAGAACTATCGATCCCATTAGGTGGTTAGTCCGTTTAAAAATTATAATATTACCTTCAAGTCTAATTTGATTTAGTTCAGAGTTAAAAGACTCTTGAGCGTACTGAGTAATAGCAGCAAATAACCCACCATGCAAAATATCTTGATTGGAAGAAGATGTCAATGGTATTCCACCTCTATCAAAAACGGTTAATGCCAAAGGAGATACAATGTTACTTAATTGCTTACCAGTAAGTTTGTAATAAATTTTCATGAATGCTGGCACAATTCCATATCCTGTTTTACAGGAAATAGGGAGTATTTCAAAGGTGTTAATTTTATGCAAGTCAAATGCTTTTATAATATCGCCCATGGAAGCTACTGGAACTAGATCATTCTTATTTGTTAATATAATTAAGGGTTTCTTCTTAAAAACTGACGATAGTTTCCATAATTCGTCTTTCGCTTCGTTAAATCTTTCCTGGGCGTAAGCGTCTATCATAAAAATTACACACGATGCGTTTGAGAGTTCTCCTAGCCACAGATCCCTAAAATCCTTTTGACCACCCATATCCATAAGATTTATAGGAATTCCTTGAACTTCTAATTTAGTTAATTCCTTTCCCATAGTAGGTGTGTGCTTAATAAAGGTTCCATTTTGAAGAAAACTTACTAAAGTGCTTTTACCTGCATTATCCAACCCACAAATTACAATTTTTTTATCCTTAGCGAAAAGTTTTTGAATGATATTTTTTACTCCCATTATTTATCACATATATGATTTAAAAATTATGAGATCAAGTGATTTGAACTAAGAACATATGTTCCTAATGCCTTATCCCTTAGACGGCAGATATTTATAAAATAGTAATTGTTTTTATATTTAAACTTAAGTTAAACAATAGAAGAACGAGTTATAGCAAAAAATATTTTTACTTTTTAGCAGTCAGTTTTGATATCCAAGCACTCTGAATTTTTTCTTTTTCTTCCTTATCTTGAAAAAGAAACTTATCAAAAAACTCTAAAACTGCCAGAGTGCAGACAATTATTGCGGCAATTCTTAATAATTCAGGTATTATCGGAACTTGAATCATTTTGCTTAATCCATATAACAAAAAGAATAATCCAAGTCCAAAAGCAAGTCCATTGCGTGTTTTTCTACCTTCTCTTAATAAAATAACTGGAATAATAAAACCTATTACTACCGCATACGAAATAAAAAATATTAGAGAAGCATCTAAAGATAGCCCAAAACCAATGTAGAAACTGGCAACGAATGGAAGATAATACAATTTATTTAACTTCTTTAAATAAAAGAAGAATAACAGTTGAATGTCGAAAATTATAAGGGCAACAATGTTAGAAAAGCTTAATCTTTCTCCGATAACCAAAATTGATTCTAATTCAGAGTAAAATAGATTAGTTACCCGAAAAATTGAATTAAAAAGCAAAGCAGCAAAGAAAACTAATAATCCAATATAAACAAATTCCTTGTTCTCTAAGTAAGTCCTAATAATAATTAGTATTGTAATGACGCAAAAAATCAAAAAAACTACTTCTAATGCTAAATATAATAATTCATCACTCATATTACTCAACCGCCTTTTCTTTAAATAATTTGAAATAACCAAGAGCGAAAAGTATTCCAAAAATAGGATAAACTAAACTAAAAACCTGTCCAACTGGTGTTTCTTCTGCAAAAGAAAATAGGGTTGGAAAAAGAAGAGTAGCAAAAATTGCCAGCCCTAATGAGCTATTATCTTTTAATCTAAATGCAGTAGCAAATAAAAACACAACTGCTATTACTCCACCCGCAAAAACATAAGGAATAAGAAAAATAGCTATTTCCGTTAACAGAAATACAATAAACATTCCTGCGTATATAAAAAAGGATATGAAATATAGCGACTCCCATTTATTAGCATAACTCACCATTGATATAGCGAGAGTGATTATAAATCCTATGCCAAAACTATAAAACGAAAAGGTCTCAATTGAGATTACTAAATCTGCGTAGAGGACATCTCCGAGCGGTGTGGTTTCATAAAGAAACTCCCATATTATCATCCAAGAAAGCGTTAAGAAAATGCAAAAGATGATTAATCTAATCATATTAAACTTATTTATTTGTTTTCTTTCTAAAAATACTTTTCTACCTAAAATTATCGTCATAATTGGAATAATAATAATTCCAAGATAATTTGCCATAAGTTCTATTATATCAACTGCTTGTCCTAACATTAGTTTCTTCTCTTTCTTTTTCTTTTTTCAAAACCCAAAACTTCCTTTCATATCAGGTCTTGGTTTAATTAATTTTGATCTTATATCTTTAAAAATGATTGATAAATCGATAGGAACACCATCGATTAATATTAATTTTTCTTCATTAATACCATTATAAATAGTTTGAATATAATCTGACAAAATTTTTTCAGTTAGCAGTCCGCAATATTTCAAAGTAGAAATAATATTCTCTAAAACTGGTTTGTAAATCTCAACATTTAACTTTTTCTTTAAAAGAATAGAAATTGATAATAAATCGTTTCTTTCTTCTTCATGTTCTATTTTGAATGCATAAGACAAAAGATTACACTTACTATATTTATTTACTGCGAAAACTCCACTATTGATACCTGTTGGGAGACATTTAGAAAGTAAATCGTTTGATTCGGCAAGGGTAGAATCAAGAGTAGGATAGGATATGACGATCTCTGGACTAGATAAATCGTAACCTCCTAATTTACACAATATATACCTTTCTGTATTTTCAATCATGAAAATGGTAATAAGTTAATTAAAATTCCTAAGCCTTAGTTAATATCCCTTAGCTAATAGATATCGAATAAATAGTAAAAGTTTGATTATTTAAATTTAAGTTAAGCAAAATAGAAAATTAAGATATGAATCGTATATCCAAAAATTTAGCAGAAAATTATCTATACTATTTTTTTTGAAGCAGTTTTAGATAGCGCATCTTTCAAAATTTTGATACTACAGAATTCCCCACACATGCTACAAACATCATTCTCTATCTTTCCATTTCGATAATGGACTTCTCGGGATAATTCTGGATCGATTGAATGTTTTATCATTCCTTCCCAGTCTAGATTTTTTCGAGCTATATCTATTTTTAAATCCCAATCTGATGCTTTCTTGCCGTATTTGGCTATGTTTACTGCGTGAGCTGCGATTTTCGAGGCAATTACACCTCTCTTTACGTCTTCCCTATTAGGTAATGCTAAGTGCTCAGATGGGGTAACATAACAGAGATAATCTGCACCCGCTAATCCTGCCATCACACCACCGATAGCGCTTACAATGTGATCGTATCCGGGAGCAATATCAGTTACAAGAGGTCCTAAAACGTAAAAAGGAGCGTTATCGCATAAAGATTTCATTATTTTGATATTTCTTTCGATCTCATTAGCCGGTATGTGTCCAGGCCCTTCAACCATTACTTGAACATTCTGTGCCCAAGCACGCTTTACTAATTTGGATATTTCCATAAGTTCTTGAATCTGAGCATAATCAGTTGAATCAAAGATACTTCCCGGTCTCATGCCATCGCCCAAGGAAAGAGTGAAATCATACTCTTTAGCCATATCTAATAAATAATCGTAATTTCGGTTAAAAGGGTTTTCTAAGCCGTTCTCAAGAATCCATGCGGCTAAAAATGTACCTCCACGAGAAACAACGCCCGCAGTTCTTGGGTGATCCTTCAAATAATTAATAATATCTTTTGTAACTCCTACATGAATTGTAAAGAAGTCCACTCCTTCTTTAGCTTGTTCTTCCACCACATTAAAAAGATCGTCCTCATCAAAATTTATAATTGCTCCCTTATTCTCTAACGATCTTAATGCTGATTGATAGATAGGGACTGTCCCTATTGGTACTCTAATCTCGTTTAATATTTTTTTTCGTATGTTAGTGATATCTTCCTCAGTTACTCCAGTGCTTAAATCCATAACTGTGTCGGCCCCAAACTTTACTGCTATCTTCGCTTTTTCTAATTCTTCTTCAATATCGCATACTCGTTTACTGGAACCGATGTTCGCGTTTATTTTTACTAGCAAGCCTTCACCTATACCTATAGGTTCGGTATCGCGTTGGTTTGATTTTGGTATGATAATTCGTCCTTTAGCGATTCCCTTACGGATAAATTCAACATCTACTTGCTCTTTTTTGGCAATAGATTCCATTTCATTGGTGATTTTGCCGTCTCGAGCGATTTTCATTAATGTAGACAAATCTTTGGACCTTCTCGTAATTACTTTATACTATTACTTATAATAAAGTATCAAATGTCTATATCAAATTAATTCTAAGTGAATTAAATTGTTTTGTTTAATAAAAAATAATAAGATCCCATTTATGAAATATTTTGTTATAAATATCTTCGTCTATAAAGATAGATAAAAAAAAAAGAGTATATGAAAGATATTTAAAATGGTTTTACGCTTATTTTAAATATCTGGAATTGATTTTAAACATCTGGAGCTGTCATTCCTATAATTTTATAAGCTTCAGTGAAACTTAAAACAACTTCTATTTTGTACTTAAAACCCGCAACTTCCCTTGCTAAAAACAAACACTGCTTTGAAGCTTCTGTTAATGCTTCCTTTTCTTTTCCTTTTCCTATTTCACCAACACCTAAAGTTGTGATATTTCCGTCCTCAGTTGATAGAACTGCTATACAAAGCGTTTTTTCTACTGTTTTATCTGGAGGATGGTCTTTCAACCAATCTATATATTTCTTTCCCACTTTACTACTTTGATCTGGCGGGAAATAAGTTCTAGTAATAAGTAATGTAATAACTACCACCTCTTATGATTTTTTTAAGATTTATGGTTAGATTTCGAGTATGAGATATTTGAATCTGAAACTATTTAAGGTTTTACCTTTTAAATGATTCTAAAATATTTAATCAAATCCAATCTTCAATTGTTTTAAAAGCTCAATTAAGGATTCGGTTAATGTATAATTTCTCAACTCATCAAAAGGAACGAATTTAGCATCTAATGCATCAGAATCGGGTATTGGTTCTTGATCCCGATCCCCCTCTATTTGTTCTACAAAATAATTAATCAAAACATAATGGTATTCGACTTTTCCATTGA
>Ga0209978_10000212_pt1 | contig 19875 bp, 15 predicted proteins | sample BentaG_FD_182805 | JGI IMG/M metagenome (GOLD analysis project Ga0209978, IMG submission 182805) | Deep subsurface microbial communities from South Atlantic Ocean to uncover new lineages of life (NeLLi) - Benguela_00093 metaG (SPAdes)... | ecosystem: Environmental > Aquatic > Marine > Oceanic >... | reverse complement strand
AGATTACAGGTTTTAAGCATTTAGCCGATTCATTAAAAACTATCTTGTTTCTTGACCATGCTGCTCCCAGCCCTAATTCTATGTTATCTAATGATCATATGCTTCTTCGCCACTTTGCTCAAGAAACTGGCTGCCCTATTTGCGATATTGGTGACGGTGTGTGTCATCAAATAGTTGCTGAATCTTTAGCTAAGCCAGGAGATATAATCGTTGGCTCTGATTCGCATACAGTAACTGCTGGTGGATTAGGCGCTTTTGGTACCGGAATGGGGGCGTCTGATATAGCTATTGCCCTTGGTTTGGGCAAGACATGGTTCCGAGTTCCAGAGAGTATTAAGGTGGTAGTCTCAGGTAATTTACCTGATGGAGTGTACGCTAAAGACTTTATCCTTCACCTTATTGGGCAGATTGGGGCTAATGGCGCTACATATAAAGCATTGGAGTTCAGCGGTGATACTGTGGACAACATGACCATGTCCGAGCGTCTTACTATAGCTAACATGGTGGTGGAAGCTGGGGCCAAGGTAGGTCTTTTTGCCACTGATAAGATTACTCAGGATTATCTTATTTCGCAGGGGCGGGTTAGTGACTACCAGCCTGTCTGTGCTGATGCTGATGCTATCTATGAACAAACCATAAATATTAATGTGGCTAAGCTTGAGCCTACTGTATCCAGACCTCATGCTGTGGACAATACGGCTCTGGCAAGGGAGCTTAAGGGAACTAAGATACAGCAGGTATTTATCGGTAGCTGTACTAACGGCAGAGTTGAAGATATAGCAGTAGTGGCTAATATTATGCAAGGAAAGAGACGACACCCTGGAACTAGGCTGATAATAACTCCAGCGTCACGGCAAATTCTGCTAGCCGCTATTAAGGCAGGCTATATCCAGACTTTGGTTGAAGCTGGAGCTGTCATAACACCACCTGGCTGTGCGGCCTGTTTTGGTCTTCACCAGGGAGTGCTGGGGAGCGGAGAATCATGCCTATCTACGACTAATCGAAACTTTAAAGGGCGGATGGGTAATCCTGAAGCTTTTATTTATTTGAGCAGCCCAGCTACGGCGGCGGCCAGTGCTATTATTGGTGAAATTGCCGATCCACGGGAGGTAGTTTAGATGTTAAAAGGAAAGGTATTTAAGTTTGGTGATAGTGTTTCTACCGACCATATTATATCTGGCCGTTATACTCACCTTAGAAGTAACCTCCCTGAGCTGGCCAAGCATGTTTTAGAAGATGCTGACCCCACCTTTGTTTCTAGGGTGAAACCGGGAGATTTCATTGTTGGCGGCTCTAATTTTGGACTTGGCTCTAGCCGAGAGCATGCCCCTTTGGTTATTAAAATGGCTGGGGTGAGCGCTATATTGGTTCAATCAGTAGCTCGGATATTTTTTAGAAATGCTATCAATTTGGGACTTCCAGTATTGATATGCGATACAGCTCTAATCAACGATGGGGATGAGCTGGAGATAGATTTGGCAGCCAGCTCAGTTAGGGATATAACTAATGGTAATCAGCTGACCTTTGGTCAAATTCCTGAAGTCATGCTCCATATCCTTGATGAAGGCGGACTTATCCCCTATATTCAAAAGTACGGTGATTTTAAATTATAATCTCATAGTAACATAGTGAAGCGAGGCAGATATGGCTTACCATGTTACACTCATACCTGGTGATGGGAGTGGGCCTGAAATTGTTGAGTCGACTAAACGGGTTTTGGAAGCTACTAAAGTCGTTTTCAGTTGGGATGTGGTTTATGCTGGTGCTGAGGTTCTGGATAGGTTTGGTACACCCCTTCCTCATAATGTACTTGAATCCAACAGGAAAAATAAGGTTGCTCTTAAGGAGCCAGTTACTACACCGATAGGCTCAGGCTTTAGAAGTGTTAATGTAGCTTTGCGTAAGGAGTTAGACCTTTATGTCTGTCTTCGTCCGTGCAAACCCTCTCGTGCCCATAGTATTCCAGCATCTAGAGACAGCCATGCTGCCAGATGGCTGCCTTCATTTTCGCCGAAGGTGAGACAGGTCAGACCGCCAAAGGCAGCGATTTATTGGTCCTGCTTGCCTATAGGCTCGCCGAGGGCATCTATTTTGATATAGCATGCCTCTTCAGCCAATTGCTTTTGGGTTACGAAATCTTTGTTGTAGGCATGAAGGGCATTGAGTAGTGCTATGGTGAAGCTAGAGGATGTGCCCAGCCCGCAGCTGGCGGGGATGTCAGCCGTGGAGCTCAAGCCAGCCTGGGGGCTGATGCTAAATTTTATCAGGGAACCACAGTCTCCTACTAAAACAGCCTACGCTTCTTTTAGTTCTTCGCCAATACTGAATGCTTTAGCTACTACCTGCCCAAAAGCGAAATATTCGCGGTCTTGGTAAGTGTAGAGAAAGGGTTTAATCTTATTAACATCTGGCTCTCCATTGGTGAGACAAGTATTGGAGATATGGGTTTCCTCAATTCTACCAATAATTAGTGAATGACTCCCTAAATCCAGGATATGTACCACCTTACATTCTAGATTGATAGGGCATTGTTCAATAAGCGGAGCATTATTTAATTTGCCGTAAAACACCTTGAACTGACAGACCTCTGCTTTATTAACTTTAGTCCCAGATACAAGGCCGCAGTAATCAACTTCCTTTACGAGATCAGTGGAAGGTACATTGACGGAAAAGGTTAAGTTCTGACAGATGCCCTTGTGGGTATACCGGTGATGCCGTATAGCTACCGAAATCATTGGGGGCTCGCCATTAGCAATACCACCCCAGGCAACCGTCATAAAATTTGGTTTATCATAAACATTTGCCCCGACTAAGAGTGGTGGCAGTGGGTAAATCAGTGCTTGGGGACCCATCAGAATTTTAGCCACAATATTCCTCCTTTCTAAGTATATGTTCCTTTATACACTTCTATATAAGCCTGGACAGCATCGTCACTATGGCTGCCAACCATAACGAAGCAATGCACCAATTGGCTTTGGTTCTAGCTATAGGACATACCATCTCAATCAGTTCTTAAACAGTTCTTATCATATCTTTATTTTCTTTGCGTAGGCGAAAACATGTGAAGACTTCTTCGGGCTTAACCCGAACAGAATGGAGTTCAACTCTTCCATAGTTTTTTTCAAGCTGATTACTACCACTTGCAAGCAGCCGGATCAACGGGCAAGTAGTTTTGGCGTATTACGTTTATCTTTCCCCCAGTCATCCAGTGACGGCCGCGTACAACCGCTCGGCCACTATATTTGCTTGTTCTTCGTTCAGGCTGCAAGAGATGATAGTAAATTCGCCTGTGACTTCTACTCCCCTTGCAAAAAAGTAGATAGGAGGCTCGCCCTTCCTCAAACGTTGCAATATCTCAGCAGCACTCTGGCCTACCTTTAACCTGTCTATTCTTATATTAAGGACTGGGAAGCCACCGGGAGGCCTCTCACTTCTCTCTACCTCCATGCCAGAGATTCCCTGGAGGCGTTCTACAATTGGCTCCAGCAGTAGCCTGAGCTTTCTCATTTCCCTGGCATTTCTCTCTTCATCAGCGAAAATCTGAAGAGCAGTGAGTAGACCGATGACTGCTTCCTTGCTCACTTTCAGTCCTCGACCAATAGGGTGATGAGGTACACCTCGCAGCTTTTCTTTGGGAACGAGCGACGGTGGAGGAGCCCATTGCTCATAGGAAACGTATCCAGCCCCAAAGCCTGGGGTAAAATAGTTCAAGGCGGCAGCAGCAATTAAGTCACGCTTCCCGAATAAGAGACCACTCGCCTGTGGCCCACGAATCCCTTTACCCCCACTCATGGCCACCAAATCAACACCCATAGAAATAAACTTGCGCAGATTCTCTACTGGCGGTGCCTGATTGGCAGCGTCTAAGATTATCGGTATGTTATACTTTTTGCCTATACGGACGACTTCCTCCAGGGGAGGGATACCTCCTCCGAAGTATGAGTAGGCGATAGCCACGGTACGCTCCGTGATAGCGACTTCGTAGTCTTCAGCCAAAGTCTGGTAAATTTGCCCAGCAGGTAATGGAGTACTCGTCATACCAACGTTCACTATCTTGGCACCGGCAGCACGGATGGCATGGTCATATCCGCAACGCTGAGAGGCTGCTATGAGGACTTCATTAGGCATACCAGAAGTATCTGGTAGGCGATTTATGCGATCAACGTCGTAGCCTGTTAGACAGGCGGCAGTGCCCGCTGTGATAGCCGCCGAACATCCGCAGGTAACATAGCCTGCTTCAGCACCAGTTATCTTAGCTATAACCTTGCTGGCGGCGGCTTGAAGCTCATCCATACGTACTGGCGTGTGAGCTACCTCGGACATTGCATCTACTACTTCCTGTGGCATCGTAGCGCCACAATACATTGTGACATGTCCGGCTGCGTTAATAATCGGTTTTACATCCAGACCCAAGCGTCTGAAAATTTCCATGTTTAACCTCCCTCCATTTTGTCCACGAGATGCTGCATGAACTTCTATTTATTTCTTATCTTAGCTATCAACCCACAGGGCTTACCTAAATTGAGCACCCGCACCGCTGCTGTTTCTCTCGCCTGCAATGCGCTAAACTTGTGCAGATAACGGGGGAAACTGCGAATCACAATATCTTCTCTACTTTAAGTCTCGCCAGCGACCGGTCAAAAGCTTCCACGGTCTTCTCTATGTCTTCATCGGTCATTGCCCCGGTATTTATTAGCCATCCTCCCCCGGTTGGATTATTAATGCCATTTAGGAACATCGCCAGACGAAATGGATTTCGCAACGAATTGGGCATGCCTTTATCAAGGAACTCGTGGTCAGGGTTAATACAAGGTTCACGGTTGCATTTATCAAGGTAAGGGCAATTGTGATTAAGGAAAATGCGATTCGCTGAATAATGACCATAAACACAACCGGGAATGTTATGCTGTTTTATCTGCTCATTCAAACCTTTTCTTAGCATAGCGCCGTGCCTATTCATCTGAGCCTGTACCTCTCCTGTCTTGAGAACCTCTAGGTTGGCAACAGTAGCAGCGAGTGCAATGGGGCTACCACTATGCGTGCCCTGCCATCTGACACGATGGTGGCGATCATACTCTGAGTCTCCGGTAAAAGCTAGTTTCTGCATGATGTCCTTCTTCCCGGCGACCCCTGACACAGGCATGCCAGCACCCAGAGGCTTGCCTAAAGTGACCAGATCAGGAATAATCCCGGTGACCTCTTGAGCACCGCCCGGAGCGAACCTGAAGTTAGTGAAAACCTCGTCACTGATAAGGACAATCCCCTTTTCCTTAGTAATTTGACGCACCTCTTCAAGGAAGCCCGGCCGGTATGGCATAACCACAGTGTGTGCTCCCATTGATTCCAAGAGAAGGCCAGCGACGTCGCCGCGCTCAGCAAATCTCCGAACGTCCTCAATGTTGTTGTGGTCAGCTAGTAAGAGATTACTAAAAACACCTTCTGTAAGACCTGCCGAGTATGGTACATCAAAAGGAACCGCTACTGCAGCGAGCCCCTCGTTAAAACCACCGTGCCAGTGCCCACGAAACCTAATAATCTTGCTTTTACCTGTGTAGGCTCGTGCTAAGCGTATAGCCAACTCGTTTGCTTCAGCACCGCTGCAGGTGAACCTTACCTGCTCAGCGCAGGGAACCATCTCGATGATCAATTCTGCTGCCTGTATTTCCAGCTCATCACAGGCACCAAACTCCAGGCCTTTACTTAGCTGCTCCGTTAATGCCGCTACTATAGCTGGATGCCGGTGGCCAAGTAGCTGGTTAACCATCCCAGGATGATAATCGATGTATTCGTTACCATCAACATCCCATACTTTGGAACCTTCGCCCCTCGCCAGAAACAAAGGGAATGGTGTCATATAACGAGCATCATGTGAAACACCGCTAGGTATCAATTCCTTTAGCCGACGATAGCATTCCTGACACTTTGGATGGGTAGTGATAAACTCTTGCTCAATAGTCATCGCACCTTGATTCTTCATCTCTACACCTCTCTTAAGAACTTAATGACCCAACTAGTAACGTATCTTCCGTCTTCCACCTGTCCCTTCATGTAAATCGTTTACCTCATATTTACTAACCCCCTTTCTTGGGTACACTTCTCATATATATTGCCCCTTTCTCCATAAATCCTAAACCTTGCACTACTATTTCCCTAAGTAGGGTCACGAAAGCCTGATGTACAGCAGACCTAAGGCCATCAGCGGCGGGAGGCATGACATAACCAGTTGCGCCATCAATAAAGGATACCCGAGCTGCTTCTTGTAGCATTGCTTCTTCTGCCAGAGCATCGTGAAAAACCTCTGGTCTCTTCAGAAGGAGAGCCAGGCAAGCTGCGATACCATAGGCACCCCAATTGGAGACAGCTGCTGTAATCAAGACATCGGTACGTGTTGCCGGAGCAATTCCTCCTCCACAGCCACAATTACATTTTGCCATATAAGGTATAGAGGTTTTTTTGAGTTCCTCTTGTATTACCCCCATACCCAACTCGTTACCGCCGTCACCAATGCCAATAGTCGTGATTTTTTCCTTTATTGCCTCTAACACGAGGTAATCAATTTTGGCTATAGCGTCGTTACTATCCCCACGGGAACCGTGACAGACTCCTTTCTCGTTCATACCCGCTTTTTCTATAACTACTACACCAGTAGGTTTGTATTTCTCAATGAGTTCTTGCGCTCTTTCTTTTGCCTTTGCGACATCATTCGGAAAGCTAATTACCGCGGCTGCATGGAGGGCGGAAAAGGAACTTATTGCAGCGATAGCCTCCTCTGGTGAGGGTAACACCCTAAACCCAGCCGCTCCGGTTACACAGCTCATGCTGGCTACAAGCTGCTCCTCCACCAGAATGACGGGCACAGCACGAAGCCCCCAGTGTAACGCTCTGGCTAAAGCTGCCGCTCCAAGTGGCCCGTCAGTTTCAGCAACAGTAATATTTATATGAGGTCTATCCGGGAAACCGGTAGCTATGAAGACCACCTCCCCCTGGTGCGTCCTTTCTCGCAGAAGCTTGGCTGCGGTTAAGCATAAGGGCCCCCGAATTTTTTCCCGTGCCAGCGGATAAAGAATGCGAGTTGCATTCCGTGCTGGTACGTCCATGTTCACTAAGTCATCTACCCGTTGACCTACGATTTCAACAAAATCCTCATTGTTTGCCATAAAACCCTCCTTAGCAGTATTCTCCGATTAACGTTATCCTTACGCCCTTACCCTATCATCATGTTAGGCAACAAAAGAACCATCTATATCTGTGGTGGGCGGTACTGGACAATAGACAGAACCTTCGAACTGGCTTTCAGTCTAACTATCTAACCAAACCGCCACTATCAAAGATGATTGTAGCATTAGAGCCAAGGATCTGCAACTAGGCAGCTGCTCCCCCTTGGGGCAGCAGTCCGATACTCTACAGGAACTCTCTCATTATAGGTGGTACTAAAAATGGGAGCACCCCAACCCATATGTTAATAAATGGTATCGTAATCTGCACGAATGTCAATCGTTTTACCTCAAATGGTTGCAAAATCAAGTATAATTGGTTAAAATTTGAAGACAGGCAAGTCAGACGCATTAGATGAACAGTTAACCCAGCTACTAGGGAAGGATGCCCGGCAGAGCAGCAAGGCACTGGCTAAGCAGCTTAACGTAAGCCCTGCCACCGTTAGGCACAGGGTAAGGAGGCTCAGCCAAAGGGGTACTACACGTGGTGGCAGTTGTTGACCCATGATAAAGGATAGATTCAAAAGGAAAGATAGATGGAAAGAGATAGAAAGCAAGATGTTGTTTTTGCGTTGGTGAGAAATGTAGTAAGTATTAGATATGAAGATTTGCCCGCTGAGGCTGTAGAGGCTACCAAGAAAGACATACTAGATACTTTAGCTACGACTCTTGCAGGAAGCACAAGCAATGGTATCAAAGTGGTACAAGAATTGGTATGCGATTGGGGAGGGAAAAAGGAAAGTACAATAATTGTGTATGGGGGTAAGGTACCATCGCTTAATGCAGCCCTGGTAAATGCTACCATGGCTCATGCCTGCGACTATGACGACTATCACAGTCTGACAGCGATCCACGCTGGGGTTTCAGCGATCCCAGCGTCGCTGGCTATTGCTGAGCGACGAGGGAAAATAACAGGAAAAGAGTTCATCACCGCTATTGCTTTGGGTATCGACCTGATGTGTCGGCTGGGAATTAGCGTTGGATTAATGCCGGCAACACACGGCTGGCACAACACCTCTGTATATGGAGCTTTTGGTTCCACTGCTGCTTGTGGAAAGATACTAGGATTGGACGAGAACAAAATGATAAACGCTTTAGGCATCGTCTATAGCCAAGCGGCAGGCAATGCACAATGTATGCGTGATGGAGCTCTCAGCAAGCGGATGCAACCAGGCTTCGCGGCTAAAGCAGCTGTCCTCTCATCATTATTAGCCGAAAAGGGTTACACCGGGGCCCGAAGTAGCCTAGAGGGTAAATACGGGCTATTCAATGTCTACCACCGTGGGAAATACGACCCTACCGCTCTGACCTTTGAATTAGGCAAAAGCTTTGAGGTGTGTAATCTCGCCTTTAAACCTTACCCATCATGTGGATTAACGCATAACGCTATTGGCGCTACGCTGGAACTAGTCAGCCAGTATAACATTAAGCCAGAAATGGTAGATAAAATCGTGGTTTCTATGGGTGAGGATAGCCAACACGTTGTTTGTGAGCCTGTAGAGATAAAGCGAAGACCTCAAGTAGCCGTCGATGCTCAATTCAGCTTACCGTACACAGTCGCCAGAGCCGTGGTTCATAGAAAGGTGTGTCTAGGCGATTTGTCCCCAGAGGCGTTCACTGACGAGATAACTTTGCAAGTTGCTCAAAGAGTGGAGCCCCGGTTAATGGCCGAGCTTACGACGCAGAGGGGCTTAGATCCGGCGATCGTTGAGATAAAGACAATGGATGGGAAGGCCTACTCAAAGCGGATGGATATTCCCAAAGGCAACCCCAAAAATCCATTGACAATGAATGACCTCGTTGAAAAATTTAGGGACTGCGCCTCGTATTCGGCAAAGTCTATCCCTCAAAAGAGTATTGAAAGAGCAATCCAACTAACTCTTAACTTGGAAGAGGTTGAAGATATAAGACAGATAATCCGGTTACTCAGTTAAGATACCGCAGTGGCATTAATGGGCGATTTTTCCGGGCAATGCCTAAATACCTAAAAGGTCTGCTGGGTTCTTCTTCAGCATGAGAACGATATCCCCTTCCTTGATGCCTAAACGGAGAAGGGTTTGTACATACATTCGCATTCCTTCAATGGGATGGGGGTTGAACATCTGCCCTAGATCTGTAGACATCACGCACCGATCCGCTCCTGTACGCCTGATTCCCTCCACAATCATCTCAGGTGTGCACGGAAATTTCGCCTGCATATCGGGCATACAGGCTGAAAAACTATGCTCGATGAATGCGCCCATTCTGGCCAGTTTAGCCTGCTGTTCAACCGATAATCGTGGGCAATAGACCTCGGCGTGAGTAACCAATATCTTTTCAACCTTTTTCTTGATGGCTGCATCCACCAATAGCTCGATCTCTTCCATATTGAGGTGGCCTGTAGCCAGAACCGCATCTTTGGCGGCGATCATCTCGCAAATCTCTTCCACTTGAGGTAAAAGTTTCCCATCCCGAGAGATATGAATTCCCTGTACCGTCCGCTCCTGCAACTCCGCTGGAGCTGACTTGGGCAAAGCTCTTCCCATGACTTGAAGATGGAATGCAGAATGGTAGGTGGGCATCCAAACAATGTTGGCTCCCAGGGCAAGGGCGCAAAAAACGGCCTCAGGATTCAGCCCCCCCACCCAATGATTCAGGACAATCCCCGTGCCGATTTCAATACCGGGAACCAAACGCACCAAGGCAGCTGCCGTCCCAGCATTGTAAAATGTGGCCTGCTTTAATACGATAGCCCTATACCCTACTTCCCGGGCTTGAATGGCTATCTCATATTCATCCTGTGGACGCTTTACTATATCCGGGTTAGAATGAATATGCATATCAATAGCACCTTGTAAAATCTCATACCCTCCCCACATCTTTTTCCCTCCTTTCACACTTGAAGCTCTCGGGTTTGAAACACCTTCAGGCAAACTTGGCGGACCAAATTGCCTAGGGCACAAACATCCTCCATCCCTTGACAATTTAGCAAAGTCGATATCAAAGTGTAAGTCGACTTAGATCAAATAATGATTTAACCAATGTTTAATTCTTTTTCTTGCTTGCCTCCTCCTGCTGAATTTTACTTAAATGCCTATCTACCATTCATTCTATGCTTTGACGTATTTGGCCAATTTTTCCGTTGCCTTAAGTCCGCTTCCTGTCAGAATCAGTACGATATTTTCTGCCTTGTTTAAGAGACCCTTATAAACCAGCCGATCAATCGCTTTAACAACCACAGCCGATGTTGGCTCGACATATATCCCTTGTCGGTTCAGCTCCTTCCATCCCTCACTAATTTCCATCTCCGAAACGATCTCGAAGCCTCCCCGGGTTAATTGAGCAATCTCCAGAATCTCTTTTCCCTTGATCGGCCGTACGCAGCCAATTCCTTCTGCCAGAGTGATTTCTGGCGGGACCTCGTCGACATCCGTTGCCTTCCGGAAAAACGCTTGATAAATGGGGGAGATGGCCTTGGACTGTATCCCGATGAGCCTGGGAATCCTATTCACAACCCCTTGGTCAATAAGCTCCTTAAAACCATGATATAGGCCAATGTATATGCCGCCATATCCAGTAGGACAGAGTACCGCATCTGGGACTTCCCAGCCTAGTTGCTCACAAATCTCAAAGGCCAGGGTTTTTACACCCTCCACAAAAAAGGGGTTCCAGTTTTGGGAAGCGTAATAGATCTTTTTTGCCTGTTCCTGAACGGCTGCCGCTGTCTCCGCCCGAGTCCCAGGAATCTTGGTCAGCTGAGCGCCATATGCTCTTATCTGAACGAGTTTCCCCTCAGATACATGCGCCGGACAATAGATTAGGCATTCTATTCCTGCTTTGGCAGCATAAGCAGCAATGGAGGCTCCAGCATTCCCCGAAGAATCCGCCACGCAACTTGAAATTCCCAACTCTTTGAGCTTGCTGATCAATACGCTCGAGCCTCTATCTTTAAACGACCCGGTGGGACAGACGTAATCGAGCTTGATCAGTACCCTTTCAAGGTTTCTGTATGAAAAGGGGATGAGCGGTGTTAAACCCTCCCCCAAGGAAACAATATTTCCATCCTCCATAATAGGAAGGGATTCTCGGTACCTCCAAATGGATGTTTCCCGTTCTCTCAGGGAAGAGATTGGAATAGGTTTTGAAGCCCAGTTCAGCTTAAAAGGGCCTCCGCACATACAGCGAAACTCAAGTGTTTCAATGGGATATTCCCTGCCACAGGTGGAACACAAAAAGCTGATTGTGTCGCTCATAGTTCTCTCCTTCAGCAATCACAGGCTCACCATGGAGGCCATAACCTAACTGGTGCCCCGTGGCAAACGTATGCGTATACTTCTGTAACCTGAATCGATAATAAGCTACATTGCTCCTCTGTCGACCTCTGAGCACTTTACACTTGACTTAACTGCTTCCAAGCTTTTCTGGAGGGAACCCATCTGAATGCGGAAAATCCCCGTCTGACGCTTACTGGGGCTCTTACAAATTGTAGTTCTTCCCGAATTTCCCGTATAACCCACTATTTGTTTTTCTCTTTTTGGGGATAGCATATCAAAGAGTTAACAATTCCCCAGGACTCTGGACTATTCCTGATTCCTGTCCAGGAACTCTCTGACACCCATAGGCTACCACCCTTCCCAAAGGCTGTCAAGCATCTGCTCTCAACATTCCAACCCCATTCTGTTAATCCGCACCTCGGCCAGGAGCCTGAGCACCTCTACCTTTACCTGACCCGAAGAAATGTCAACCGAACGTTACACTACCTATAATTTTTATTTTCTTCCCCTCTGTAAGAACCTCAAGTTTATCAAATTGAACCACTCCCTTAGTCTCAATTGAATCTTTTCTCTTTATTCTAATTGAAAATCGTTATATTTTTGAATGTGAGAAAAGCCCCCTACTTGACAATGGGGTATAGTGCTATAATCTTTTTAGGTGGGCTGAAAGATTAACCAACTTTTGAACACAACTGGACGCGTACAAACTATTGACATCCATTCAGACCTATAATATATAGTGGTATACGAGTATCGGCCCGGTATTATTTTGGGGGACGGAACGGAGGGTAACATAAAGATTTTTCTTAAGAATTGCTAAACACGATCATGAATATACTTTGACTAAGAGTAGTCCAGCAGAGACAGCGAAATTGCAGAAGGTAAGGGAGAGTCCCAAAATAGATAATAGATGAGATAGTATCAGGCTCGGGAAGCAAAATTCTAAAGGAGGAGATTCAAATGCCACATATGGACTTAAAGCGTGCTCAGGAACTAATGAAGAAAAGAGGCGTTGATGCCTTGGTGGCCAGCACAGTTCCTAATGTTTCTTATACTAGCGGCTTCACAGGGTACAAGATAAGGGTAGTAGGGCGCCTAATGCTGACAATTGTCCCCGCCGACCCCGCTCTTGCCCCAACGTTGATTGTGGACGCAATGAGCGAAGAGCCAGCACGGCAGAAGTCTTACATTGAGGATATACGCACATACCCCGCATGGCAGTGCATGGCTAGTCTGGATGACGTTATCCAAGGGAAAGTAACAAAGCCTTCCGACTTGCCACAGGCAGTTAGCCTTGAATATATTGTTGGTGTGCACTCAGATATCCTTAGGGAAAAAGGTCTACATGATGGCACGATTGGTATCGAACAGAATTTGTTCAAATCACCTGCTTACCAAATATTATCAAACCAGAACCCAAAAGCTAAGTTCGTAGAAGCGGAAAGTATTTTCTGGGAGATTCGAAAGGTCAAGACAGAAGACGAGATTAAGGCTCTTAAACTTGCTGCTGAGCTGGGGGTGAAGGGGATTCAAGCAGTTGTAGAGGGCAACGTCTTAGGTGCAACCATCGGTGAACTCCAACGTAAGTACAAAATGGGTGTGTTGCAAGCAACCACTGGGCTAAAGGATTTGGACCTAGAGTTCCTCCATTGTCTGATAAGTTCAGGGGACCATAGTAGTGTGGAATTGCCAGGATACCGAGTGGCCAAGGGGGAAGCACTCTTTATTGACAATGGAGTCAGTGTCTCTGGATATAATTCGGACATGAGTAGAACCTTTGTTGTCGGCAAACCCAGTGACTTGCAGAAGAATATATATGCAGCTCTGAGGGCGGGATATGAAGAGGGACTCTCAAGAATAAAGCCGGGAATGAAAATGAAGGAGCTTTACAGGGTAATTCACGACACAGTACATAAAAGTGGTCTTGAATGGTTTGCTAGAGGAAATGTGGGGCATATGCTCGGTATTGGTAGTCCTATAGAGCAGCCACCGAGAGCCTCAGCAGATGAGGAGACGGAGTTCGAGCCAAATATGGTCGTGACTATAGAAGTCGGCACATATGTCATTGGGTTCGCCGCGTTCAATATCGAAGATGTAATACTTGTAACTCGCGAGGGACATGAGGTGTTTACAAAGCTACCACGGGATATGATAGAGCTTTAAAACTGCGTAGTCTTGCTTTAGGGATAGAGGTTGAATATGAGTCTTGCTCCAAAATAAAGCGTTAAAGAAGTCTATCGTTGTCTCAGAAGCCATGGTTACTGAATTGCTCTGTACTCTGGCTCTGGGCCCTAGGATAGGGCGTTTTACCAGTTCCCACAGATGCTCTTAGAGTAGTTTGACAAAAGACAATGAACAGGCTAATCTAAATAAAATAAGCGGACTAAACGCTGGAGGGAGAGTCACAATGAAAATCACAAAGGTAGAAGCTATACCTATTACTATGCCTGGATATGAAGGTGTAACATCTCGCGGTGTGTGGTCAACTATTTATACTTATGTCAGGATAACAACTGATGAGGGAATAGTTGGCATAGGGTCAGGGGGCTTTGCAAAAGCTATGAGCTATGGTGAGACTCAAGGTACTGTAATGGAGGTTATCCACAATGTGATTGGGCCAGAGCTTCTTGGAGAAGACCCACTCAATATCGGAAGGTTGGTTCACAAAATGGATCGTGCAATCTGTTGGAATTGGATTGCCAAAACCGGCGTGGATAATGCTCTGCATGACATAGTGGGCAAGGCTCTTGGTGTTCCTGTCTACACTCTGCTCGGGGGGCGAGCCAGAGAAAAGCTGCCAGTTGGCCGTTATCTCCCCGCTCTGGAAAGTCTTGAAGATACCAAGAAGGTCGAGGCGAATATCAAGCTGGCAGTTGACAGTATCAAAGCGGGTCTCCACAGTCTGACATTTAAGGTCGGACTTAGTGATCCGGAAGTAGATGTAGAATACTTTAGACTGGTCAGAGAAGCTGTTGGGCCAAATGTGCTTATGCTGGTGGATGCGAACCAAGCTTGGGACCCTGTCACAGCTATAAGAACTATTAGAAAGCTGGATAAATACGACCTTTTTGCAGCAGAATCACCTGTGCCAGAATGGGATATAGAAGGGCTAGCCAAAGTTCATCGGGCTGTCGATGCATTCATTATCGCCGATGAGGTTGCTCGGTCGACTGAGGGAGCCGTGAATATCATTAAGGCAGGCGCAGCTGATATGTTTAAGTTGCATACTGCTAAAGCTGGTGGGCTCTTTAAGAGTCGGCAGTACGTCACCATAGCTGAGGCGGCTAACATGCCTGTGTTGGTAGGGGTAATGGGAGGAGCTGGGCTTGAACATGCAGCTGACGCGCACTTCGGAGTTGCCATAGAATGGGTAGGGAAGATTCCAGCTAATACTAATGTAGGCCCGCTCCGTGTTTTTGGGGTTCTTGATACACTTTCTATCGAAAGGGAACATAAAGACTTAATAAAAGGATACGCTAGAATTGAGAAAGGGTTCGTATATCCGCCTGAGGGACCCGGGCTTGGAGTAGAATTGGACGAGGAAAAAGTAAGGAAATGCTTGACACCGGGTAAGCAGATACTGGTTTGTGAGAAAAAGTAGGAGCTATTATCTCACCATAGTCCGAGTAGGATACCCACGCCTTTCATTTCTTTATCCTTACTATGTAAACAGTACGCCGTTGACAATTATCATAGCCATAGTAGAAGCCGGTGTCTTAATGATGTTACTGATTTGAGGATAGGGCAGGTCTAAGCTATCATAGCAATAGTTTATAGCCGCAGCTATCATCTTGAGAATGACTATTAAAGGTTAAATATAGATAGGGTCTTGGTTGAGGGGAAATAGACTCATTTGATGGAGACGTAATTCACCGATGATAGAGGGTCGCGTAATCAAATTAGGTGATAGCATAAATACAGATATTATCTATCCAGGCAGGTTCTTGCCTATAACTGATCCTGAAGAAATGGCTAAACATGCTTTTCAGGGTATTAGTGATGATTTCCCTGCCAAATTAGAGAAGAACTGTTTCATTGTTGCCGGAGCTAATTTTGGATGTGGGAGCTCTCGTGAGCAGGCAGTCACCTGCCTCAGATATGCAGGAGTGGCTGGTGTGATAGCTAAGGGATTCTCAAGGATCTTCTTTAGGAATGCTATTAATCAGGGATTCCCGGTAATCACATGTGCCAATGCAGTTAACAAAATTTCAGATGGGGAAATCATTACTGTTGACTTTGCTGGGGGTAAAATAACCACCGTAAATGAAGAATTTACTTTCCCCAGTCTACCCCCATTCATAATGGGCATTATTGAGTCTGGGGGCTTAATTAATTACACCAAGATAGCCCTTAAGAAGCATGGGGAAAAGAGGATTGGGTAAGACTTTTGCTGAAAAGATATTTGCCATAAAAAGTGGCAAGGAAGATATATCGGTTGGGGAAATCGTTAGTATATCGCCGGATGTGCTATTATGCTCAGCTGCTACCTTTGCCATTGCTATCGAGCAATTTAGGGAACTTGGGGTAAAAAAGGTCTGGGATCCCGATAGGATTGTTGTAATCCTTGACCATTTTATACCAGCTCCTACCATGCAAGTCGCTAACAATCATAAGCTTATCCGCGAGTTTGTTAAAGAGCAAGGAATAAAGAACTTTTATGACATAAGAGAGGGAGTATGTCATCAAGTGATGGTAGAGAAGTGCCATGCCTTGCCAGGTATGCTAATCTTGGGGAAGGACTCCCATACTACTTCATATGGAGCAATAGGTGCTTTTAGCAGTGGGATTGGTACTACTGAAACAGCCGTCGTTTTGGCTACTGGGAGGTTATGGCTGCGGCTACCAGAAAGTGTAAAAATAGTTGTTAACGGTAAGTTACCCAAGGGCATCTTCGCAAAGGATGTTGCCCTTAAGATAATTCATGATCTAACCAGCGATGGTTGTACTTACAAGGCGGTTGAGTTTTATGGGGAAACTATAGGGAAAATGAGCATATCAGAAAGGTTCACACTAGCCAATATGTCTGTTGAGATGGGGGCCAAAGCCAGTTTCACGGCTTGTGATGATGTTACCAAGGCATACCTTCAAGCGCATGGCTGCCCGCGTTACAAGCCGGTCTTCCCCGACCAAGGTGCCTCGTATGAGAGAGTATATGAATTTGACGTTAGTTCCTTGGAGCCAATGGTATCTTGCCCTCATCAAGTAGATAATGTGAAGTCTGTTACAGAGGTCGTAGGGCTGGAGGTCAATCAGGCTTTTCTGGGGTCTTGCACAAATGGCCGGGTTGATGATTTGGAAATCGCAGCCAGAATACTAGAAGGTAAGAAAGTTCATCCCAATGTTCGTTTGCTAGTGGTTCCTGCATCCAGAGGGGTTTACCTAGAAGCATTAGAGCGCGGTCACATTAGAACATTTTTAGAAGCAGATGCTGTGGTCGCAAACCCTGGTTGCTCAGCTTGTTTCGGGGCCAATGGAGTATTGGCCGATGGTGAACGCTGTATTTCGTCGTCCAATCGGAACTTCATGGGTAGGATGGGCAATGCAAAATCAGAGGTTTTTTTGGCAAGTCCAGCTACTGTAGCAGCTTCTGCCATTAAGGGAAAAATCGCTGATCCTCGAAATTTTTTGTAAGCCAAGAAAGAGAGCATTAATGGAAGAAGTGAAAGGGAAAAATCCTATTCGAGGGATCGATAAACTTGTGATGCAAGGAGAATAACGGTGGAACACACAATAGTAACCATGCCTGGTGATGGTATCGGTAGAATTGTTCTACCCGAAGCACTTCGGGTACTGGATGCTGTTGGCTTCAGGGCAGATTACATTCATGCTGACATAGGATGGGATTGTTGGGTTAAAGATGGCAACACGGTTCCTGAACGAACTATTGAGCTAGTGGCAAAACATAAAATCGGCCTTTTGGGAGCAATTACCTCCAAGACCAAGTCTGAAGCGAATGCTGAGCTCTCCCCTAAATTGCGGGGTAAAGGATATGTTTACCGCAGTCCCGTTATTACTCTGCGTCAGCAATTTGAGTTGGATATCTGCGTTCGTCCATGTCGCTCACTCTTAGGAAATCCTCTAAATTTTACTCGTAGAACTACCCAGGGTGGTTACGAGGAACCTGTTATCGATGTTGTGATTTTTCGGCAAAACACTGAGGGATTATATTGCGGTGTTGAATGGACGGGTCCACCTAGCGGGGTGCGCGAGGCCCTGAACATTCACCCTAGGATGAAGTCCTTCGCCGATGTCCCTGGAGAAGATTTAGCAGTTTCACTGCGGGTTCTAAGTCGAAGGTCTTGCCGCAGAATAATAACTGCAGCCTTTGATTACGCTGAAAGGTTTGGTTACAAATCGGTAACTATTTGTGAGAAACCGAATGTCCTCCGTGAGACCTCTGGCATGATGGTCGAAGAAGCAAGAAAGGTCTCAAAGGATTATCCAGGGATAGAGAACAGATTCACAAATATCGATGCACAGATGATGTGGCTTACAAAAAATCCTGAGGATTATGACGTTATCGCAACAACTAACCTTTTCGGGGACATCCTTTCGGATGCCTTCGCCGGTTTGGTGGGTGGCTTGGGTTTCGCAGGTAGCGCAAATATCGGCGAAGAGGTTGCCATATTTGAACCAACACACGGTTCGGCTCCCAAGTACGCGAACCTCCATCCTTCCATCGTAAACCCGATAGGGATAATTCTTAGTGCCTGTATGATGTTAGAGCATCTTGGGGAGATGGAAAAATCTGAGCGTATTATTAACGGATTAAGGGAAGTTGTGGCTGAGGGCAAGGTAAGAACCTACGATATGTTAAGGTTATCTGGCGGACCTGATGTAGTAAAGCAAGGAGCAGCAACAACAGCACAGATGACAGATGCAATTATCAATAAACTTTGAGGGGGGACTGGTAACGGCGCTAGGGTTTTCGTGAAAGGAGGCAATAATGACCAGTAAGGCTAATGATATAGTCACGATTTATGCAGTAGGTGACGTAGTCCCCAACCGAGAAGAACCGGAGACACTTTTCTCTCTTGTGGCTCCCACTCTCAAGAAGGGAGATATTGTCACTGGTCAACTCGAAGGCGTGATAACAGATAAAGCCAGTTACAAGGATAGTGCAGGGTGGGGACCTCACCCAGCAGATCCAAAGAATGTAAGAGCTCTTACTGCTGGAGGTTTTAACCTCATTACTTGGGCTAGCAACAATTGCCTGGATTTCGGTCCAGAGGCTTTTCTGGACACAATTGACCAGTTGCGGGGAGCCCGTATAAAAGTGGCAGGAGCGGGAAGGAACATTGACGAAGCACGAAAACCGGCTATTTTTGAAGTGAAGGGCATCCGTGTGGGTTTCCTTGCATACAACTCGATTTGCTTTAAAGGATATGCGGCGCGTGAAGATGCACCAGGTTGTGTTCCAATGAGAGCTTGGACTTCTTACCATCAGACTGAGCCTGAACAGCCGGGCACTCCTTGTGAGGTAGCTACGTGGCCTTATCTTGATGAGCTAGAAGCCTTGGTGGCAGACGTTAAGAAACTGAAGTCCCAAGTGGACGTGGTGGCCATTTGTATACACTGGGGAACACATCATATACCATACAACATAGCCATGTACCAGCCTCAAATAGCATACGCTGCCATCGATGCCGGCGCCGATGTAATTTTTGGCTCTCACCCGCACATCTTGAAAGGCATTGAGGTCTATAAGGGGAAGGTAATCTTCTATAGCCTTAATATGTTCGCCTTCGATTGGAAGGCTCGTAAACCAAGATATGGGCTGCTAGACGATAGTAGTTTGCGTTACAATTTTACGCGTGACCCAGAATATCCAAACTATCCATTTGTTAAAGATGCACAAAAAACTATTGTAGCCAAGTGTGTTATCTCCAACAGAAAGATTGAGAGAGTTTCTTTTTTACCTGCATATATTAACAAACAAAGCCAACCCTACTTCCCTACCAAGGGCGATAAGCTGTTCAATGAGGTAGTAGATTACATGAAGGACTGTACGGTAAGCCAAGGGTTGAATGCCAAGTTTGACATCAGCGATGATGAAGTCGTTATATTGGATGGAGGTCCTGTTACACGGCTGTGGTTGCCCACCATAGCTATACCACTCATAGACCGGATAAGGCCTGGATTCACTTCAGTGAATCTTTTCAAGTGAGACGTGTTAGCCAGTCTTAGGAAACCAGAAAGAAAGGCAAAATAGCAACCTGGCAACTTGGTTTCTGGTCATCGTTTTATTTTTGAGGAAAAGCTAGGCTGAGGAAAGCTCAAAAAATAGTCTCAATCGGATAATGTCCCACTATCCCTACTGGCTTATCCGACACACTGAGCAAGGACTAAAGAGAAAATGGAAAGGGAATAAAGAAGTATAGAAATACCAGGGAAAACGCTCCCAACTA
>Ga0209978_10000211_pt1 | contig 19887 bp, 18 predicted proteins | sample BentaG_FD_182805 | JGI IMG/M metagenome (GOLD analysis project Ga0209978, IMG submission 182805) | Deep subsurface microbial communities from South Atlantic Ocean to uncover new lineages of life (NeLLi) - Benguela_00093 metaG (SPAdes)... | ecosystem: Environmental > Aquatic > Marine > Oceanic >... | reverse complement strand
ATGACATATCACCTTAGAAATTATCTTGCTATAATTAACCCATATGGGAACTAGTTCACTAAATCTTTGTATTCAGTTAGCTCCCTGTCATCCTAAGGGATTAATGCTGGATAATCCAGTGATGGCAGCTTCTGGCACTTTTGGCTACGGCATAGAATACAGCGAGCTCATTAACATACAAAAGCTAGGGGCAATTATTTGTAAGGGCATTACTCTTATGCCCAGGAAAGGCAATCCTCAACCACGATTAGTAGAAATGGAGTGTGGTTTACTCAACTCTGTGGGTTTGGAAAATATTGGTGTTGATGCTGTGGTCAAGGACAAGGCACCCATATGGGCACACTGGCAAGTTCCAGTCATTGTTAATATTGCTGGAGAAACAATCGATGAATATATCAGTATAGCATCTAAGTTGGAAAACACTCCTGGGGTAAGTGGTATTGAGTTAAATATTAGCTGTCCCAATATTTCAAGCGGTGGACTTGAATTCGGAGTAACACCGGAACTTGCTGCTGAAATAACTTCAGCAGTTAAAGCCACGACTAGCGTTCCACTTATGGTCAAACTGAGCCCAAATGTAACTGATATTAAGGAAATTGCTTCAGCAGTGGAGGGAGCTGGAGCTGATGCTATATCTTTGATTAATACAGTGAAGGGAATAGCAATTGACATAAGTGAAGGTAAACCTCGCTTAGGAAATATTACTGGTGGGCTTTCCGGTTCTGCTATCAAGCCCGTTGCACTTTACATGGTATACGAAGTAGCTAAGGTTACACATATTCCGGTGATAGGTTGTGGTGGTATATGTTGTGCTATGGATGCCTTAGAATTTATTATGTGTGGGGCCAGCGCAGTGCAAGTTGGCACTGCCAATCTAACTAACCCTCATGCTACTCTCGATATACTGGAGGGGATAAAACATTTCATGAGGGAGAAGGAAATTCAAAAACTAACTGACTTGACTGGCATTGCCCAAGCTTAATTTTTGCTTAATTCTAGATTAGCTTTATCCAGCAGCAAAGGCTTCTTTCAGTACTGTAGGACATTTAGTGATATCGCACCCTTTTATTCATAGAAAAAGGCAAATCGCCAGCGTAGATTATGCCCAACAAAGAAAATAAGGGAGGTAAGGATTGCATAATCCGCCTCCCTTGTTTCATAGGACAACTCTTGTATGTCATCCTTTATAACACACTCGCCTGTTTCCCAACATCCATCACAATGGCAATAAAGAGCTACATTAAGTTTGCTCCTGCTGCCCAAGCAGTGAGATGGTTAACGTTTATTTCTTTTCAGGACTAGTCTTGCTTCCTAAAAAGGGGGCTATCATATCTAGGGGCAGGGGGAATAATATGGTATTAGTTCTCTCTGTAGCAATGCTAGACACTGTTTGAAGGTAACGAAGCTGTAATGCTGCGGGTTGAGCTGAAATAATTTTGGCAGCCCCAGCCAGCTTCTCCGCTGCCTGGTATTCACCTTCAGCATGGACCACCTTGGCTCGCCTTTCCCTCTCAGCTTCAGCCTGAGCTGCCATGGCTCGCTGCATACTTTCAGGTAACAGCACCTCTTTAGTCTCTACCATGCTTACTTTTATCCCCCAGGGGTCTGTGCCTTCATCGATGATTTTCTGCATTTTCTCATTAAGCCTCTCTCGATGGGCTAATAGCTCGTCTAATTCAGATTGCCCCACGATATTCCGTAAGGTAGTCTGTGCCAGCAAGTGGGTTGCCTTAATATAGTCGTGCACCTTCAGTATAGCGTTTGCAGCATCAACCACTCTAAAGTAAACCACAGCATCAACTCTAACGGTAACATTATCCACAGTCATACACTCTTGTTCTGGAACATCCATGGTGATTACACGAAGGTCCACTTTCCTCATACGCTCAACGAAAGGTATAAGAAAGACGAGGCCTGGTCCTCTGAGGCCAACAAACCTACCCAGGCGGAAAACACCTCCTCTTACATATTCCTGAACCACTCTGATAGAATTTGATAAAAGTATTATTACCCCCACGACAATAATGAAATAAATCAACCAGTTCATATGTTACATATCCTCCTTTTCTTTAGATTTTTTTATCACCCATAATTTTAGCCCTGTTATTTTAGTTATTGTCACCTCCTCATTAGCTTTTATTTTACTACCTTCAGCTATAGCTGTCCAAAGTTCGCCCTCGGCCAGAACTGTGCCTTTAGGATTAAGAGTCGTTTGTGTTATAGCTACTTTACCTATCATATCTTCTCTGCCAGTGGCAAGTTTCCGTTTTTGGCTTTTAATGACAGCGTAAATGGCAAAAACGATAAGTGCGACAGCACAAACTATAGCTATAATGATTGGTCCCGTTATTTCTATAGGTGTTATTTCTATAGGTGGTATTTCCATATATAGTGAACTATCCTCCTAACTCTCTAGATTTTCTTGTTACCCATAATTTCAAAGCTTCTACCTTGCTTATTATCACTTCCTCACCAGGCGCTATTTTTTCGTTTTCAGCTACAGCTGACCATAGCTCACCCTCAGACAAAACTGTGCCTGTAGGGTCAAGTGATGTTTTGGCTATAGCTGTTCTTCCTATCATTCCCTCGGCACCAGTGGCCTTGCGCCGTTTCTGACCTCGAATAATAGCACCAATGACAAAAATGCAAAAGGCACCAGTAGCCGCCGTTACCCCGGCTATCAGCCCACGATTTACCTCTACTCCTGGACTATGGCTGAACAAGATCAGAGAGCCCATGACAAGCGAAACCACACCTCCAGTGGTCAATAATCCAAAACTGGTGGTGAAATACTCAGCTACAAAAAGTCCAATAGCAAGTAGGATAAGTGCTACGCCTCCCCAGTAAGCATTGAGCACACCCAAAGAGTAGAACGCCAGAAATAAGCTTATACCACCAGCTACTCCAGGGAAAACCATCCCCGGATTAGAAATTTCCGTAATCAGCCCTACGGTAGCCAGGGTAAACAAAATGTAAGCAATATTTGGGTTACTGATAGTTTGTAAAAACTTCTCAATGGCGTTCATGTCATTCTTAGCTATCTCATAGCCTGTAGTGTTAATGGTAACCTCCACGCCATTAGCTAAAGTAACCCTCCTGCCATTGATTTGGGAAATAAGGCTTTCTAAGTTATCAGCTCGTAGGTCAATAAGGTTACATCCCAGGGCATCGACATCAGTGAAGGATTTACTTTCCGTCACTGCTAATTCCGCCTCCTCCATGTTGTGGCCACGTTCCTCAGCAATAGTTTTCATCCACTTAGCTGAAAACTCAACTATCTTCTTCATCTGATCTTCCGGTATCTCCTCTCCACTACCGCTCACAGGGTGAGCGGCACCAATAGTAGAGCCCGGCGTCATAGCTGCAATATGGGCAGATAAAGTAATGAAAGTCCCAGCTGAAGCAGCCCAAGCAGCTTTAGGCGAGACATAAACTACAATGGGCACATCCGCATTCATAATTTTCTGAACTATTCTCTCAGTGGAATCGAGAAGTCCTCCTGGCGTATTTAACTCAATAATACAGACAGTAGCGCCTTCATCTTCAGCCTGGTTAATGCCTCGGTCAATGTAGTCGGCTACCACTGGAACGATAGTGCCTTCTACATGAAGGATTTCAATCCTCGGGCTAGAAGCACTAATTACACCACTTCCTAGACCTGCCACAAGCGGGATTATGAATAAAACAAGGAGGGAAATGCTAAAGCAAGTTTTACGCATTTATCTTTAACCTAAAATCAATTATAGCCTAAGCAGCTAAAAGCAACAAATTTGGGATTCCTATTTTACTGCTCTAAATGCTGTGAAATTCCTCCTGGAGTTTCCCTTGAGCAAAACCTTTCGGCCAGCTTTTCTATCTTAGAGCGACAAGAGGCAAGGGATTTGCAAATCAGAGGTAGGTGTTATTAAGCTGCTTCAAATTTATCATTGAAGGCAGGCATAGCTTAGTGTAGAATAAAGCAGTTTATTTGTGGTTGAAAAATGGAAAGTCAAAGATGCAAAGGGATGCAAGATTTACTTCCCAAAGATATGCTGTGCTTTCGCCATATTGAGGACGTCTTTCGAGATTACTGTCTCAAATGGGGTTATCAAGAGGTGCGAACACCCACCCTGGAATACCTCCACCTGTTTACCGCCACAGGAACACTTACTCCAAGCACATTAGGTAAGGTATACTCCTTTCTCGACTGGAATGGCTGGAGTGGCGAGAGAGTAGTCTTACGACCGGATGGCACTATTCCTGTAGCCAGGCTTTATATTAACAATCTAAGCGAACACGAAGTAGCTAAACTTTTCTATGTAACTAATATCTTCGCCTTTGAAGAAACAGACCAGAAAAGTAGAGAGAGGTGGCAATGCGGTGCTGAGTTTCTAGGCGATGCCAACTTGACAGCGGATGCAGAAGTAATCTCGCTAGCTAAGCAAATTGTGCATAAACTTAACCTCAACAACGTCAGGTTACAGTTATCCCACGCTGGCTTAGTAAAAGCACTAATTAGTGAACTCAATCTTAGCCATGCTGAAGAGGCCAAGGTAACAAGTCGTGTTTTAGATGGAGATTGGCAAGCATTAATGAAGGCAAAAACAGCTAAGCCCGAGTTAGATAAATTCCTATCTCCACTTTTAAGCCTAAAGGGAAAATCAAGTGCCTTTCTCCAAAATGCAAAGACCTTATGCCAGCAAGCTTCATCAGCCCTAAAGCCCAGTATGGAGAATTTTATAAACATAGCTACACTGCTGGATAACCTAGACTGTAATTATGAAATTGATATTACAGCAATACGGGGCTTTGAATACTACACTGGAGTTTGTTTCCAGCTGTTGGCTGATGGGAGGAAGATAGGTGGCGGTGGGAGGTATGATGGTCTTATTCCTCTTATGGGTGGAGAAAATGTTCCTGCTTGTGGCTTTGCCCTTTATATTGACTCTATAATGGAATTGCTTTTATTGGAAAGTAAAAAAAACAAAGAACCCGGAATTCTAATTGAGGGTGAAAAGCCTACTCCAGAAATAGCAAGAATATGTTTCACATTGGCTCAATCGCTTCGGGAGGCAAAGTATACAGTAAGAGTTGATTTTTCCAAGCAAGAGCCAGATGATTATCGTTGGGTTATCTCAATTTCGGAAGGAGAGACAAGTCAATTTACCCTTACTGACTGCAAGCGACAACGACGCTGGAATATAACTTCTGCAACAGAGATTCTCAAGATACTAGGTGGGTAGAATTACCTGTGAAGTACCAATCAGAATATATCAAATTTGCTTTGCCTAAAGGTAGGTTCCTGTTCTCTACCGCTAATTTGCTTAAAGAGATAGCTTTAGATTTTAAAGGCTACAGTGATAAAACAAGACGATATCGCCTTCAATCGGCAAGATTCCCTCATCTTTCAGCCAAGATATTTCAGGAGAGGAATATTCCTATACAGGTAGCCATAGGTAATTACGATTTGGGCATATGCGGTTCAGACTGGATTGAGGAACTTTTAGTAAGGTATCCGACGAGTGCCCTGATAAAAATATCAAGTTTAAATTACGGCGAAGGCGGTATATATGTAGTAGCCAGCTATCAAACAGGAATAATCAGCATTGACGAGTTATTGGCCAAGCAGAATGATTGGCGAATAGTGAGTGAATACCCTAATTTGGCTCAATCTTTTGCCTTAAATTTCAGAATGAAGGCTTTTAAGATCTTCCCGGTATGGGGAGCTGCTGAGGTTTACCCCCCGGAAGATGCCAGCCTAGCAATATTATGGGCAAAGAATGAAAACGAGATACAGGCTCGCGGTTTAGTTCCCTTAATGAAATTGCATCCGGTCACTGCCTTTCTAATTGCCAATCGGGAAAGCTTTGAGAGTAAAGACCTTAATCAAATGTTGAATTGCTTTAATTCTAAACTTATTTCTAAACCGCAATCCCTGATGCAAAATACATCGGGTACGCGGAGGAAATTTGTTATTTCCCATCCTAAATTGCCGGCAAAGGAAATTAAGTTAGCTTTGCCCGATGGACACCAACAATCACCCACAGCACAGTTTTTGAAGCACACTGGGCTTAATCTTAAGGGATACTCAGAGGAGAACTTAAATCGTCGCCCATCTTCTGATTTAGACTGGTTGGGCATTAAAGTGATTAGACCTCAGGATATGCCTCTTCAAGTGGCTAATAAAAACTTCGATTTAGCCATAACTGGCAGGGATTGGTTGCTAGAGCATCTCTATTGTTTTCCTTCCAGCCCTGTGACAGAATTGCTCGATCTTGGCTTTGGCAGGGTTAAAATTGTGGCAGCAGTGAGTAAGGACATGCCTGTAACTAGCATTGACGACTTAAGGTCGCTTGTTCAAAGCGGCAAGCTTAGCCCCTTAAGAGTAGCCTCAGAATATATAAACATCGCTGATAAATATCTTCGAGATAACTATATCCATCCATATAAGCTAATACCAACCTGGGGAGCAAGTGAAGCTTTCTTACCCGAGGATGCCGATTTGCTTATTGATAATGTACAAACCGGGAAAACTTTGGCACAGCATAATCTAAAAATTACCGCTGTGCTTTTTGAGTCTACAAGTTGTTTAATTGGGAACAAAGAAAATCTCAGCTTCTCTAACAAAAAAGAGAAATTTGAATTTCTTATCCAAATATTGCGAACAGGGTTACCATGATAAGAGTCACAGAATTTAGCAAAGCAAAACAGCTACTGACTAGAAAGAATATATTGGAATCTTTCACCATTTCACCACAGTTAGCAGCACGAATAAAACAGACTTTCGGGAAGGAACTTTCTGCTCACCAAGTAGTTGAATATATCCTTGATGAAGTTAGAGATAAAGGTGATGAAGCCCTTTTCTATTATACTGAGAGGTTAGATGGCATTAGATTTGACTCTCTGGAAGTAAGCAGGCAGGAGATTTCAGCGGCCTATGATATGGTGGATAAGGAATTAGTTTCAGCACTCAGATTGGCAGCTAAAAGAATACGAGATTTCCACCTCGCTTGTGCTGCTAAGATTGGCATTGCATTTGTTAACCAATGTTTGGGAAGAAGAGTCCGGGCCCTGGATAGCGTAGGTCTATATGTTCCTGGTGGCACCGCTGTTTACCCATCTACAGTGTTGATGACCACCATACCAGCTAGCGTGGCTGGAGTCAGAAAGATTACCATGGTTTCACCACCTGATAAAAGTGGCAGAATTCCAGCAGCTACTCTGGTAGCTGCTGATATTGTGGGCATTAGGCGCATTTTTAAAGTTGGTGGAGCTCAGGCTATTGCTGCTTTAGCCTTTGGCACCAAATCAATACCTAAAGTAGATAAAATCTGTGGCCCGGGTAACATTTTTGTGACTTTAGCCAAGAAAATGGTTTATGGAGCTGTAGCTATTGATGGGCTGCAGGGGCCAAGTGAAATAATAATTATGGCTGATGAGTCTGCTAATCCTTTGCTTTGCGCTGCTGACCTTTTGGCTCAAGCTGAACATGATCCTTTATCTTCAGCAATTTTGATTACTACCTCGATTGATTTAGCTAATCAAGTTGAGAGGGAAATAGCAAAACAGTTGGGAAGGCTAAAGCGTCGCTCTATTGCTACTCAAGCCGTGGATAAGGGAATGATTGTGCTCATCAATAATATTGATGAAGCTATTGAACTGGTTAACCTTTACGCTCCAGAGCACCTTTCTCTTATGGTATCTGATGCCACATCCATAATGCCTAGGATTCTTAATGCTGGTTGTATCTTCATTGGTGAAAACTCGGCAGTAGCCTTGGGTGACTATATTGCTGGGCCAAGCCACGTATTACCCACAGGTGGCAGCGCTCATTTTAGCTCTCCTCTAGGCGTTGAAGACTTTTTAAAAACTACTAATATTGTTGCCCTGGATAAAGCTACTATGCAAGAATTAACTCCTTCAGCTATAACCATAGCAAATGCCGAAGGACTAGATGCTCATGCTCAAGCAATGTCATTGCGAGTTAAACAGACTAAGCCCAAAGATAAATGGATATAAAAAAGCTAATCAGACCTGAGTTAGCGGCTATGAGAGGTTATACTCCCATTAAACCTATAGAGATTTTAGGCCAGCAGATTGAGGGGAGAATAATCAAGCTTGACGGCAATGAAAACCCCTATGGTTGCTCTCCAAAGGTTTATCAAGCTCTGGCCAATTACCCCTACTATCATATCTATCCAGACCCAGAACAAAGAAAGTTAAAACAAGCCTTGGAGAAATATACAGGCCTAAACCAAGAGAACATCATTTGCGGCAATGGCAGTGATGAATTAATTGACCTTATACTCAGGCTTTTTCTCCAGCCTGGGGATAAGGCTATCAATTGTTCACCAACATTTGGTATGTATCCCTTTAGCACTGAAGTTTGCGGGGGAGAAGTAATTGATGTGCCTAGGGATAAAAATTTTGCCATCGATGTAATTGGTATCAAAAAGGCACTAGATAACAACACAAAAGTTATCTTTATTGGCTCACCTAATAATCCTACAGGCAACCTTGCTACTAAACAGGAGTTCATAGAGCTTGTTAATACTGGAAGGATTGTGGTGGTGGATGAAGCCTACTTCGAGTTCAGCAGTGTAACTACAGCTAATTTGGTGCCCAACTATTCTAACCTGATAATTCTGCGCACTTTCAGCAAATGGGCAGGGCTAGCTGGTTTAAGAACAGGCTATGGCATCTTGCCTGCTGAGATTGCTAGCTACTTAATGAGGATCAAACAGCCTTATAACATCAACGTAGCAGCACAAACAGCAGTATTGGCTTCCCTGGCAGATATAGATTATCTTCGTGCTAATGTAGCAAAAATTACTGCTGAACGCGAGCGAATGTTTGGCAAACTAAAAGAGCTAAAGTGGCTGAAGCCTTATCCTTCCAGAGCAAATTTTATTCTTTGCTATATTACTGAAGGGAAAGCTAAAAAAATCTGGCATCAGCTACAGAAGAAAGACATCTTTATCCGTTATTTCGATAGCCCACGATTAAGAGATTACTTACGGATAAGTGTTGGCAAACCTGAAGACACCAACGTCTTAATTAAGTCACTAAAAGAGATAGAATTAGAAGGAGTTTAAAAATGGCTGAAAGAAAAGTAGTAATAACCCGTGAAACTGCGGAAACAAATGTTAGAGTAGAGTTAAACATAGATGGCAGTGGGCAATTTGAAATCGCTACCAGTATAAAGATGTTTGACCATTTTCTATCCCAATTAGCTAGACATGGAATATTTGACATAAAAATCTTAGCCTCAGGTGATGACCAGCACCACATAGTTGAGGATGTGGCTATTTCTTTAGGCAGAGCCTTTAATCAAGCATTAGGAGAAAAACAGGGCATCATTCGAATGGCGCACGCCATTGTACCTATGGATGAAGCACTAGCAATGGTGGCAGTGGACATTGGTGGCAGAACCTACAATGTAATAGAGGCCTCCTTTACCAAGAATAGTATAGGTGGCCTGTGTGCTGACTTAATTCGCCATTTCCTTATTTCCTTTGCCTCTGAAACTAGAATTAATCTCCACGCCAAAGTACTCAGTGGAATTAATGACCATCACAAAGCTGAAGCTTTATTTAAAGCCTTAGGCCGAGCTCTGGATTCAGCTACCCGCATTGACAAAAGAATTGTTGATAGAATACCCAGTACTAAGGAGATTATTGAGGGTTAGAAGAATATATTAAACTAAACTTTGGATTTCCTGCCGGTCGTAAAAAATGCAGATTTACTGGGTGCAAAGTTATTCTTACTGCCTTCACAACAGTGAAATTGATTAGCCTACAGGCTAAAACTGGGATGGGTTATTACTTCGCATAGAAGCTGTTTACCCAATCAGGTCTCTCAGATGCATTACCCTGCTTTAGCATCTCCCGCCACTTTTCATCGGTGAGCCTCTCTGTCATAGGTTGCTTGAATTCGTAGTAGCTAAAAACAGGCCCAGCACCAATAATAATCCTGCCATCGGGAACTTTATATGCTGCTAGAATCAAATCAACATCGCCAGCCCCTTCTTCTAAAACCTGTCTCGGTGGGTTAGTATCAGTATGGACATCAGCGATTATACTTGTTTCTTTTCCTTCTGCCTCAACCCCACTGATTACAGAATCGAGCCTCTCACCGAAGTTCCTAATTAACTCATAATCTGTCTCGTTTAGTTCCTTGTTCTCTAACTCGTTCTTTGAAATATCAATTAGTCTGTTGAGGATATGCTCCAGGCTCTCCAGCCGGGATTTCTCCTCAGCAGTTAGGGCATTAAGCTGCTCCAAACCTTCCTTAGTCATTCCAGTTAGTGCCAGTATTCGGACATAAAATTCAGGAACTGGTTCCACATATCCTACTACTGGTTTGGGTGGTGGTGGTGCCATCTCGCAGGTGGGGGTATAGCTTTGTTTAGCGTGTAGTATCGTATCATGCCGTAACTCTGCCCAGGATGCCAGAGTTGCCTGCAACTCTTTGTCATGCCATGCACTGGTCTGCATGAAGGTGGGATAGCCTTCACCAAATTCTTGGAGCAGTGGTTGCAATGCATACAACCAAGCCCAATAGAGATTACGACTCCAATCAGCAACACCAAATTCGTTGAACTGGCTCTTCAACTCGTTTAGTTGCTTATCGTAGCTTGTGTCTATACTCTCGTATTCAGTGTCTCCCTCCTCTTTCAGTATTTCGTAAGCTCGCTCCGAACCCAAAACAGCCATCACATCCAATCCTCTGGGGAAACATCTTGCTGGTCCGGCGTCGGTCATCTTCATAGTGAAGGGCTCATCATTGCCAACATACATGCCAACTGCAGGGGAAACTAGATTCTGGAACATGTAGGAGTCAGGAACAAACCTCTGCCCCATAAATCTCATCCCCTTGGCCTTAGCCAAGCACTGATAAAGTTTTTCCTTGGTTATTGGAGGAAATACCACACAGATGCCTGAGCCACCATAGATCTCCGGGTTTCTCATTTGAGCTAGCTCAGCCTTGAGGGCAAGTAAATTCTCATCACTAACAAGCAAATTAGCATCAAACTCAATGCCAAAAACTTTCTCTAAGGCACTAAGGTATTCATAAGGGGTCAGGTCATCGGCAGTACCCACGAAAAATGAGGTAACTGAATAGATGCGATCCCATATCTCTAGGGCAGTACCATCACCAACCTCAACATTAGCTAGTTCAGCTGAAATTAAAGAGGCTTGAATAGTAGCTAGGTTAGCGTCTTTTTCAGTAATTAATGGCCCTTCAAAAGCAGTGCAATCAGTTGCCTCCCCACCTTTCAACAGGAAAGCCATCCTGCCATACCACATCATCGCCTTGAAATATCTCTTTAAAATCTCGCTCCGCGTATAATGTCCTCGAGGGATATATTGTGTGTAATCTTCACAGTAACAGCAGGGGTAACCGCAGCCGCAATCTATATTTGAATTGAAGATAGCGCTAGGCTTAAAATCTTGGTGCTCTTCAATGTTTTTGAGTTCCTCTTCTACCTCGCCATTAACATACCTTGGCACAGAAAAATCTATCTTCCTTACTGGATTGAATTCTTTTTTATCATAAGGATGCTCCTCGTTCCATTTATCAATCTCTGCCTTCAGTTCCGCCTCATCGTAGTCCTCGGTTGGCGTCTGCAGAAGCTTTAATCCAACAGCAAAGTAAGCTGCATTCCTCCTTGCAGCTTACTTAACCTCCGCATCAGCAAAACTGGCGTAATCCATGTTAGCTCTTTCCAACATAGCTAAGCTCATACCGGTGAGCTGGTCGAAAAATTCCTTTTCTTCAATGCGTTTGAGTATCTCATTGAATTGGATATGGTACAGGTGGAGAAGTGTATCAGAGGTTACGAATATAGGAATCTCCTGTTCTTTCATAGTTTTATAAGGTTCTGCTATGTCATCACCACGCCATGGAATGACTACAAAACCGTTTTTCAGAAGGAGTTCTTTTTGATTTTCTCCTAACTGAAGCTTAGGCTCCACCTCTGTTAAGTTGGAAATTTCCGTAAAAGCTAGTGGCAGTGAATATGAAGGCGCAGCCACGATGATAGAGGATTCCCCCACTTTATAGTAGGAGGCCAGTGCCAGCTTTGGATTAGATATGTCACCAGCGGCCACTGATGGTATGCTTAAAGTAGGTGGTGGTTTTTGAGCCACACATCCGTTTGTGAGGATAACAATAATTAATGCTAAGGGAATAAGCAACTTTACCTTCATTAACTTCACTCCATTTACCATGTTCGCATACTTATACAACGACTTTCCTAGCAAAAAATTTATCCCCTCTTTGTAGTGAACTGCATTGTAACACAGAGATATGGAGAGCAAAATAAATGAGTTAGGAGCCGCAGATTCTCTATTCTAAAACTGCTGAATTTGTTGCTATAAATGCTATACTTTATGGAGGGTAAATTTGAACAAAAAGAACTCTGCGCAAAGAATAGGTGTTTTAACCAGCGGTGGCGATGCTCCTGGGATGAATGCCTGTATTAGAGCAATCGTTCGCTGTGGAGTCAGGCATAAGCTGGAGGTAATAGGAATTCATCGAGGCTATGCTGGCTTACTGGAAAGTGATTTCATAAAATTAGAGGCCAGATCGGTAGCTAATATTATTCACCGTGGGGGCACTTTCTTAGGAACAGCTCGCTGCGAAGAAATGAAGACTACTAATGGTATAAATAAGGCAATACAGAATTTGCACCGAGAGAATATCAAAGGTTTAATAACTATAGGTGGTGATGGCACCTTCCGTGGCGCTATGGCTTTAGCCCAGGCAGGAGAAATAAAGGCAATTGGTATACCAGCTACCATCGATAATGATGCCTATGGTACCGATTATGCTATTGGCTTCGATACCGCGATAAATACAGCTTTAAGTGCTATAGATAAGATTAGAGACACTGCAGGGTCTCTGCAACGCCCCTTCTTTATCGAGGTTATGGGAAGGAAAAGAGGTTTTATTGCTCTAGATGTCGGAATTGCTGGTGGAGCTGAAAATATCTTGATTCCTGAAACAAAAACAAGAATCGAGGAAATTTGCCTGGATATGAGGCGCAATTTTAAGAAGGGTAAAAAATCCTCTATTGTAATAGTGGCTGAGGGGGATGAAGCCGGCGGAGTGTTTCCTATTGCTCAGCAAATATGGGAAAGACTAAGGATAGATTATCGGGTTTGCGTCTTGGGACATATACAGCGAGGTGGTTCACCAACAGCTAGAGACAGGATTTTGGCTAGTAAATTAGGAGCAGCAGCAGTAGATGCTTTAATTGACGGTAAATCAGGTTACATGATAGGAGAATTAAAAGGAGAGATAGCTTTTACGTCATTAAGGGAAACTTGGGAGAAAAGAAAGGGGTTAGATGATAACTTGCTACAGTTAATGAAGATATTAGCTACTTAAGGACATGAAAAAACTATCCATAGGCAAATTAAGAGGTTTGCAGCAACTGGCTAATGAGAAGGGTATTATAGCAATGTGCGCTCTTGACCACAGAGGTTCGCTGATGAGAATGCTTAATGAAAAGCATCCTGACAGTGTTAGCTACCAAACGTTGGTCGATTTTAAATTAGACTTATCCCAATCTTTAGCCTCTCATGCCAGCGCCATTTTACTTGACCCAGTCTACGGAGCAGGACAGGCAATTGCTGCCGGCATTCTAGCTAAAAGCACAGGATTACTTGTAAGCCTAGAGGAAAGCGGTTACTCAGGAGGATCAGATGCCAGAATCACTGATTTGCTGCCTAGCTGGAGTGTGAGAAAAATAAAGAAAATGGGAGCCACAGGAGCGAAGCTTTTGCTCTATTATCGCCCTGATACCAATGTGGCTAAAAAACAACTGGACACAGTGAAAAAGCTAGCTGATGATTGCCTGACCGAGGATATACCCTTCGTAGTTGAGCCCGTGAGTTATAAAGTAGGGGAGGCAGAGGCTAATCCACAAAATTTCGCTAGAATAAAACCGCAATTAGTTATTGAAACCGCAAAGCAAGTTACAGTTCTTCCTATTGATATACTCAAAGCTGAATTCCCATCCGACCTCAAATATGAAAGGGATAAAAGCCGGTTGTTGGATTTTTGCCATCAACTCAATGAAGCAAGCCAAGTCCCTTGGGTTATCTTAAGCGCTGGTGTGAACTTCGAATTCTTCTATCAAGAAGTTGAGCTAGCTTGTCAAGCAGGAGCTTCTGGTTTTCTGGCCGGGCGTGCTTTATGGCAAGAGGCCACTCACATTAACTCTCGACAAGAGAGGTTGAAGTTTCTGGGGACTACCGTGGTAAAGAGACTTAAAAGTCTGACCGAGTTGGCCAATACTTGTGGGACTCCTTGGTATGCCAGAGTACAGGCTACCAAAATCAATGAAAACTGGCATAGGAATTATTAACTCCTCTTTTTTATAAGCACCTTAGTGTTCCTGCCTATTAACTTTAGAAGTTTTTACCATGATTTAACATGTTTGGCTATGATATCTATTGCATCAAGATCCTCTAAAGAGGGGAGAAAATAGGCAGTCCTTATTCGGGCATACTCATATTTGGGCTCAGGGAAGATCCAAATACTTCCCTCCAAATCTTTAAGATCGGATTGCAACAATTTATCTTCCAGGCCATAATCGAAATTAAGGCTCTGAAATAGGGCATGGTCGCCCGCCCACCTAATGGTTGCTACTTTACCCCAGATAGGTAAGCTCTTCTTCCTAATCAACCTAGTTTTCCTTAGCATTCGTCTCTCTATTATGTTCGGGCTCTTCACCAAGTAATCAAGGAAATAGTGCACCCCATATTGACTAGCTATGCCGATAACATTTATAGAATCTATATTTCTATTCTTCAATTCAATAATCCCCTGCGATTTTTGTCCTGAAATGCGGCTCAGGCCTATTTTCTCCTTATCATTGCCCTCTTTTGCTAAGGATGCCCTTATTCCTATTTCTTGAAGGTAATAGCAAAGTTCCTCCCTCTTTTTGGGGCCGCCTTTCTTTCTTTTGCGGAGAGCTAAAGGCAAACCAATCGCCGCCAAAAGAGCTACCACGATGCCAATGATGATGCCCATGCTGCTGCTCCAATCCATATAACCTAAATCTCCCCTAATTCAAAAGTGTGATTTTTAATAATAATATCAGCTAATAACTTGTGATATATCACATTAGCTTCCTGTTAAAAGCTAGATACACTTACCCGTGAGTAGTCGATAGATTTTGTTATACCGCTGTGTGGTAGCCTTAATTACCTCCGTTGATAACATAGGTGCTGGCGGCTTTTTATTCCATCCCGAAGCTGAAAGCCAATCCCGAACTGGTTGTTTATCAAGGCTGGACTGTGAATGCCCCACTTCATATTGACTGACATCCCAAAAGCGACTTGAATCTGGCGTTAGTAGTTCATCTATAATAGCTAGTTCACCATTGATAAATCCAAACTCAAATTTAGTATCAGCGATTATAATGCCCTTAGTTTTAGCATAATCCTGAGCATAGCGGTAGATGAACAAGCTTTTTCTCTCTAGTTCTTTAATCAGCTTGAGGTTACTTTGCTTCAGTTTCTCAGCAAACATCTCTTCAAGGTTGCTTACATCCTGATCATTTAAGGGTCGGTCATGCTCTGTCTCGCTTTTGGTAGTAGGAGTAAACATAGGTTGAAGTAATACTTGACCTTCTTTCATTCCAAGTGGTAAGTGAACATTGCTAACTGCATTGGTTCCCTTGTATTCTACCCAAGCTGAACCAGCTAGGTAGCCCCGAACAACGCATTCCACAGGAATGCGTTCAGCCTTAGCTACAATCATAGAGCGCCCTATGAGGTAATAAGGTAATTCTCCAGAATAATAATCTCGAAGTGAGTCCAAGTTATCGATTATCTTGATAAAGTGGTTAGGAACGATGTGTGCTGTTCTTTTAAACCAAAAGGCTGATAGCTGATTAAGAACCTTTCCTTTGTCGGGAATGCCACAAGGTAAGACAAAATCAAAGGCAGAGATACGGTCGGTAGCCACTATAAGAAGCTTATCAGCAAGGTCATAGATATCTCTTACCTTGCCGCGACGGAGTAAATGCAGGGGTAAATTAGTTTCTAGTAAAACAGGCATCTTGAAACATCACATCGGTAACGTAGCAAAACGGGCTCGACACCAGTTATAATTGTAATACAGGAAGGTAATATTTTGCAAAGGAAGAATGTTAATAGGTGAGCTTGCTGCCATAGGAGCTGCGCTGGTTTGGTCTGTTAGCAGCCTGATTATAAAACCAATAAGCACTAAATTTAGCCCCTCATCTATAAACAGTATTGCAATTAGTGTGGGTTGGGTAATTCTCACTATTATTCTGGTTCCTTGGGGTAAGTTAAATGGGCTGAGCTTCACCAGTTGGCATTCCATAGCCTACGTCATTGGTTCTGGAATTATCGGAGTAGCCATTGGCAATACTTTAGAGATAAAAGCTTTAAGCTTACTTGATATCTCCAGAGTTTGTCCTGCCACTTTTAGCTCATGGTTTCTTTTCACTGCTATCATAGCAGCGATTTTTCTAGGTGAGCCAATCACTTATTACACTATACTGGGGGCTGTTTTTATTGTTATTGGCGTTACTCTCTTATCAGGCTTTTCAAAAGTTAAAGACAAAGAAAAAATAATTAATACTAATGAGGTTAAGGGGATAATCTTTGCTTTAATTTCTGGCCTCTGTTGGGCAGGAGGAACAAACCTACTTAAATTAGGGCTCTATGAAATCAACCCCTTGGTGCTCAATGTCATCCGACTTCCCTTTGTCATTTTACCACTTGTAATATCAACTTCAATTCGGGAGGGAGTTCCTGAATATAGCAGATATAACCCTAAGGATGTGGTCAAAATTGGAATTGCAGGTTCCATTGATTATGCACTAGGAGGAATATTATTTTTCACAAGTGTGCATCTTGTCGGAGCTATTAAGGCAACTATACTCTCTTCTACCTCACCTCTTTTCATTGCTCCTCTCTCCGTCATCTTCTTAAAAGAAAAACTGACTAAGCATGTTATCTTAGGGATTATAACTTGTAGTTTTGGAATGTTGCTCACTATTTTGTGATATCTGGAGACAGGAAAACTATTTCTTTCCCATGGTTTTGCCTAACCCCAAGCGTTCAAAAATGATATCCACATATTTCAAATAGTAATTATAGTCGAATAGAGATTCTAGCTCAGATTTAGATAGGTGAGCCAATATTTGTTTATCCGCTTCTAATAGAACTGGAAAACTCTTTTTTTCTAGCCAGGCTTTCATAGCATTGTCTTGCACCAATTTATAAGCCTCCTCTCGGCTCATACCTTTGTTTACCAAAGCCAAGAGTACCCTTTGAGAAAAGACTAAACCTTGAGTAAGTTCAAGGTTACGGCGCATATTATCAGGATAAACCCTGAGTTCTCTTATTATCGGAGTGAGCAAAGACAACATATAGTCTATTATTAAGCAGGAATCAGGTAATATGATGCGTTCAGTAGAAGAATGGCTGATATCACGCTCATGCCATAAGGCGATATTTTCCATAGAGGTTGAAGCATAGCCTCTAACCAACCTGGAAAGTCCACAAATACGCTCGCAGAGTTCAGGGTTTCTCTTATGCGGCATTGCTGAGGACCCTGTCTGTCCTGCCCGGAAAGGTTCTTCGACTTCTAGAATTTCGGTTCGTTGCAGGCTTCTAATTTCAGTGGCGATTTTTTCTAAGGAGCCAGCCAAGATGGCTAGGGTAGTCACGAATTGAGCATGACGGTCACGCTGGATTATCTGGTTCGATATTGGTGCTGGAGTAAGTCCTAATTCGGCACAAGCTCTCTTCTCAATTTGGGGTGGCACAGTAGCATAGGTGCCTACAGCCCCAGATATCTTGCCCACGGAGACAGCCTTCTTAGCCTCGGCCAACCTTTGAGCGTTGCGTCTCATCTCCTCGACCCATAGAGCTATCTTCAAACCAAAGGTAATTGGTTCAGCGTGAACACCATGAGTTCGACCCATCATAAGAGTATATTTGTGCTCTATAGCTTTGTTTTCCAAGGCAGTGATAAACTCAGTGATATCCTGCTCTAGAATGTCAATTGCATCCTTTAGCTGGAGGCTTAAAGCAGTATCCATAACATCTGAAGAGGTGAGCCCAAGATGAACAAAGCGTGATTCTTCACCAAGGCTTTCAGCAACTGAGCTGAGAAAAGCTGTCACATCATGATGAGTCACTTTAAGAAATTCAGCCATGCGCTCCAGATTGCAGCTAGCTTTGCTTATCTTAGGCATGACTTCTTTTGGAATCTTGCCTAGTTCTGCCCAAGCTTCGCAAACAGCAATTTCCACTCTGAGCCATTGATCAAACTTATTCTCTTCAGCCCATATTTTCTTCATCTGGGGTCGTGAATAACGCTCTATCATGTTATCCCTCCGCTAGCTTTGCCTTATATTTGTGATAAGCTTTACTTATCCCTTCATGTTTTATACTTAAAATCTGAGCCGCAAGTAAGGCAGCATTTTGAGCTCCGCTTGTGCCAATGCCAACGCAGGCTACTGGGACTCCGGCAGGCATCTGAACTATAGAGAACAACGAATCTATGCCATTAAGTTCACCAACAGCCAGGGGAACACCAATTACAGGCAGCGTTGTCCAGCTAGCCAGAATACCCGGGAGATGAGCAGCTCTGCCGGCAGCGGCGATAAGAACTTCAAAACCGCGCTCCTCTGCTTTCAGGCCATATTCCCTCAGTTTTTCAGGGTTTCTATGGCCTGAGATAACAGAAACTTCATAGCCAATGCCTAGTTGTTCTAATATATTAGTTACAGATCTGACTACGTCTCTATCTGTCTTGCTGCCTATGATAATGCCTATCTGTGCCATTTAAACTATCTCCCTAAGGGCAATATCCTTCCGATAATGACAGCCCTCAAAATAGATTTTGGGGATATTACTATAAACCTTTTCTCTGGCTTCAGCCATATCTTTACCAATACCCACTACTGTGAGCACCCGCCCACCATTAGTATAGATTATCCCATCATTGCCCAGTCTGGTTCCAGCATGGAAAATTAACAAGTCTTTATCCATCTCATTCAACCCCCTTATAGGCAAACCTTTCTTATAGCTACCTGGGTAGCCAGCAGAAGCCATAACTACTCCAACGCAAGCCTCAGAACTCCACTCTATTTTAACCTGGTCGAGATTGCCTTGAATTACCGCTAAGAGTATGTCTACAAGGTCAGTTTTAAGAAGGGGCAAAACGGCCTGAGTTTCTGGATCACCAAAGCGGCAATTAAATTCCAGTACCAGTAATTCTTTATCAGTGACCATTAACCCGGCGTAGAGCACTCCTTTATAGGTTATTCCTTCGCTGGCCATTGCTCTTACTGTTGGCAGTAAAATGGTATTGGTAGCCTTCTCTATAAGTTCAGCAGGAAAAAATCCCGGCGGACTATAGCTTCCCATGCCACCAGTATTAGGACCCTTATCATTGTCCCAATTTTTTTTGTAATCGCAAGCTGGAACCATAGGTGACACTGTTTTACCGTCGGTGAAAGCTATAAGGCTTAACTCCCGACCGCTAAGATATTCGTCAATTATCACCCTTTCCCCGGCGGGGCCAAAGATTTTCGCCTTCATAATATCGTTAAGAGCCTTAATAGCCTCTTGCCTAGAGCTAGTTATAATCACTCCTTTGCCAGCAGCCAATCCATCTGCCTTAACCACAATGGGAGGCTGTTGTCGCTCAAGATATTCACGAGCTTCAGAATAAGAAAAAAAAACCTTTCCTTTGGGGCAAGGAATGCCATATTTTTTCATTAAGTTTCTAGCAAAAACTTTGCTTGACTCTATCCGGGCAGCGGCTTTGGTGGGGCCAAAAGCGGGGATACCTAAGTTATCAAAATAATCTACTATGCCTAAAGCTAATGGTATTTCAGGGCCAACA
>Ga0209978_10000210_pt1 | contig 19902 bp, 19 predicted proteins | sample BentaG_FD_182805 | JGI IMG/M metagenome (GOLD analysis project Ga0209978, IMG submission 182805) | Deep subsurface microbial communities from South Atlantic Ocean to uncover new lineages of life (NeLLi) - Benguela_00093 metaG (SPAdes)... | ecosystem: Environmental > Aquatic > Marine > Oceanic >... | reverse complement strand
AATATCCAAAATTTTATACTTAAGATTCCCCGCAGGGACTCTAATTTCTACTACATCGCCTTTCTTTTTTCCTAAAATTGCCTTTCCAATGGGTGAAGAGATAGAAATTTTACCACAATCAGGTTCAGATTCTACATAATCTAAGATAATATATTTAATTTTTTTCTTGCCTTTTAAATCTTCAACTGATACTTCTGATCCGAGTGAAACACAATTTGGATCTTTTTTTTCATTATCTATTAATTCATAATTTTCAATAATTCTTTCCAAAGCCAAAATTCTTCCTTCAATAAAGGCTTGCTCATTCTTAGCGACGTTATATTCAGCGTTCTCAGCAATTTCACCAAAGGTTACTGCATTTCTAATTTTCTCAGCAATTTCTTTTCTTTTTACCCTTTTAAGATAACGAAGTTCTTCTTCTACTTTTTTTAAACCTTCTTCAGTTAACATTACCTTCTTATCGAGCATTATGTATCTCTCCTCACCGGAAATTATTGTATCTATTATCACAAATAACAAATATCATTTTGTCATGAATTAAATATAAGCACTATCAGACTTTTTAAACAATAGTGCTTATGTTTAAAATATAATAATCTTTATTAAAAATTATAAGATATTCATATTTTATTGTCAAATAAATTTTCTATTATTAGATCAACCCTAATTTTCCTCCAGCCCTTTCAAAAATATCCAAAGCTTTATCAATGTCTTCAGAAGTATGAGTTGCCAGAACGTGGGCCCTGAGTCTATTGGTATCTTTAGGAATTGCCGGGAAGAGAATAGGACATATAAATATTCCTTCATCATTAACCATTTGACATAACTTTAAAGTATCTTCCTCTTCACCAACTAATATAGGAACGATACTGGTAGTACTATTCATAGTATTATAGCCCATAGAATTTAATCCGTCTTTAAATTGTTTGACATTTTTCTGTAAATTTATTATACGTTCGGGCTCGCTTTCAATAACCTCAAAACAAGCGATAGCAGTAGCAGCTGCCACTGGAGGTAGGCTTGCTGAAAATATAAAGGGTCTGGAATGGTGTTTTAAAAAATTAATTAAATCTTTATCACCTGCTAAGTAACCTCCAATACTGGGAATAGTTTTACTTAATGTCCCCATATGAATATCAACAGCATCTTTAAGACCAAAATGTTCTTCTATACCATGACCGGTCTTTCCTAATACTCCTATAGAATGAGCTTCATCCACCATAACTTTAGAATTATACTTTTTGGCCAAACGTGATATCTCCGGTAAATTTGATACATCACCATCCATACTATATACAGCATCTACTATGATTAATTTATTAATATATCTTCCAGAATTTGATAAAATTCTTTCCAAACTTTCCATATTGTTATGTAAGTATGATCTATGAGTTGCTCCTGAAAGTAAACACCCATCAATTATACTTGCGTGATCTAATTTATCGATTATAACTAAATCCCCTCTTCCACAAAGAGTAGAAATAGCAGCTAAATTAGTTACATATCCACTGCTATAAGTGACCGCATCTTCTGCCCCTTTGAATTCTGCAATCGTTGCTTCTAATTTTTCATGTATCTTAGTAGTACCAGCTAATAACCTAACTCCTGCGGCACCGGTCCCATATTTTTCAATAGCATCAATGGCAGCTTTTTTTATCTTGGGATGAGTGATCAATCCCAGATAATTATAAGAAGCAAACATTAACATCTCCCTACCATCGATAGTTACTCTTGGCCCAGAAGCCCCTTCGATACTTTTTAGGTAAAAATACCGCTTTTCTTCTTTCATTTTTTCTACTCTTTGTTGAAGCTCATTTATTCTATCTTCTAATAGAACTGCCATTTTTCTTCCTCCTTTTCGCAAATAGAATTTCTACCTAATTTAACTTTTCAATCCTCGGTTTAAAACCTATTTTTTCTATTAACTTTAAATAATCATCTGGCTTTAACTCTTCTGGAGATTTCCCGGATATCGCTACCAGAGTAGCTTGAAATACATTGGTCCCAAAAGACCTTCCATTTAATTCAGGAGTAGTAGTAATCAAATAACTTACTCCTCTTTTTTTAAGATCCTCTACATTAGAACTGGTAATAGTATTAGTAATAATTATTTTACCTTCCATATCTTCAGGCATATATTGACTTATGCTTAAATAATCACCAGCTATTATATCGGCATCTTGGAAATACTTAACATACTTTAAATTCGACTTTTCCTGTTTCTCGCCGGTTGGATATAAATATTTTATCGGAACATAAACTAATACAGGTAAAAGTAGACGAGCAAAAATTTCAATACTCCTAAAAGAATGAAGCGGTATAGGAATGTTTAAAGAAAAAATTAAATCTCCAAAAGTCATCTCACACCCTGCTTCTATTAGACCCTCCGCCATGCCAAATCTATCTACCGTAATAGTTACCAAAGCCTTTTTTCCTTTAAAAACTATATCAGTCTGAGTATCAATATATTTCACCACGCTCTTTTCTAATACATATTTTATCCCGGTACCATCCACAATGGGTGTCTTTTTGATAACTTTTACTATTCTTTCTGATTCCTTTATGGTATATCTCTTCCCTTGAGGTCCGGAATATAAGTATAAGTCTGTTCCACCTAAACCAAAGACATCAACTTTACCATCACATTCTTGAAATATTTGCATCATCTTCTGGACATCGCCATCAGTTCCTCTTCTTTCAATCTCAACCTTTTCTCCTAATATTTCTATTTCTACTTTATGGTCTCTTTTTGAAGAACCCAGACTAACTCCTAAAACTTTTTTCATTTTAGCCCTCCTCATATAAATAAACTATAAATTTAATTTTTTACCTGCTTTACTATTTCTATTATCTTGTCAGGATGCACATACTTGCTTTCCTTAATGGGTGAGTGACCAATAACAATACCAATCACCTGGACACTAAATATTTTTTCCACCACTGGCACCCTCATGTCTGAACCCAAAAAGATAATCAAATCAAAATCAGAAAGATCAACAATTATTTTTACAATTTCGTTAAATAATTCACTTTTAGTTTTTTTCTCAATAAATTCAAAACGTTCTTTTTGAGTAAAAAGTAAAACATATTCAATCCCTAACTCTTTTGTTAAACGTGTTAATTCCTCTTTGTTTTTAATAGGAAAACCGATTAATGCAATCTTCTTACCTTTTCTTATCTCTCCTAAACTTTCTAACCGGGAGACAAAAGTTCTTTCAATCCCTAATTTACGGGCAACCCCTTCTTGAGTTACCCCTGCAGTTCTCAATTCCAAAATCTTATTTATTTCCTTATTTAACTTCTCTTGACTTATAACTTTTTCTCCAATTCGAATAAATTGCACCTTCCATATTCTCCTGTATACATTTTTGTATACATGTAATATAACACAAATTTCTTCTTAAGGCAACTTTTTTGAAAAATAAATGAATGGATGAACCTCACAACATTATCGGTCTTAATTTTATCTATTGGGCAACTATTACTCGCGAGCCAAGGAGGACAAACCCAAAAGGGGCAGGATACTAAAAACTTTAGGGCCTGAATTTTTTTATCACTCTATTATCCCTCCTCCTATTACCACATCTCCCTGGTAAAATACTGCTGATTGTCCTGGAGTAATCGCTCTTTGGGGTTCTTCAAAATTAATTAGTATCTTATCATTACCGTAAGGGGAAATAATTGCCGGAAATTTTTTACTATTATATCTTATCTTTACCCCTACTTTCATAGAATCCGAAAGTTTATCACCAGAGATGAAATTTAAATCTTTTACTAATAATTTATCCTTATAAAGATCTTTATCAGCGCCCAAAGTAATCACATTTTGACGGGAATTTATTTCAATTACATACATGCGCTTATTCAAAGATACTCTCAATCCCTTTCTCTGGCCAATAGTGTAAAAAGGAATGCCTTGATGCTCTCCTAATATGTTTCCTTCTTTATCTTCAAAATTGCCAGGTTTGATAGTTTCTGAAATATGCTGAGTTAAAAACTTTTTATAATTATCATCAGGAATAAAACAAATTTCCTGGCTCTCTTCTTTTTTATAATTTTTCAATCCAAATTTTTTAGCTAATTCTCTGGATTGGCTTTTCTTTAACCTGCCTAAAGGAAATAAAATATAGGGTAATATATCCTGGTTTAATCTGTAAAGAAAATAAGATTGGTCTTTACTTTCATCTACCCCTCTCTTAAGTAAAAATCTCTTACTCTTCTGGTCATACTCATTAATGGCATAATGGCCGGTAGCAATATAATCCGCACCTAAAGATTTTGCTTTCTCTAATAATAAGCCAAATTTTATTTTTAAATTACAGATTACACAAGGATTGGGGGTTCGACCTGCTAAATATTCTTTACAGAAATAGTCTATAACTAACCTTTTAAATTCTTTAGTAAAATCCAAAACATACCAGGAGATGCCCAGCTTTTGGGCAACCTGATGTGCTGCTTCCAAATTTTTGTCACCATCATAATGGCACATAGTAACACCGAGAACTTTATAGCCCTCTTCTTTTAATAAGGCTGCAGCTACTGAACTATCTACTCCTCCACTCATAGCCACTACTACTTTCTTTTTTAGATTTTTAATCATAGTAATTTATTCTCTTTGTTTTCCTTTATTTCTTAAATATCAAACTCTCAAAACTTCTAATTCTTCTTCTCTTAATGGTTTTACCTTTTTGGTTTTCAATAACTCATTAGATTTACCAAAATAATTTATATATACTTCTTCATTTTCCTCTTCATTTCTATCACAGTACCTTGCAGTAATCTGACAGGATTTATCGATAAGTTCGTCATCTACTTTAGACACCTTTTTTAATAAAGAAATTGGACCTTTTAAATTTTTTGCTTTAAAGAGAAAATCTCCATCTTGAAAAAAATCTTTTAGCTGTTCGTTTTCCTCTTTATTTCTTCCTACTACTAATTTATCATCTTTACTTAATCTGAAGTGTCGGCCTAATTTTAATAACTCTATCTCTTCTAAAGAAAAATTTTCTTGAGCAAATAAATCTCTTAATCTTTTAGAAAAACCCGGCTCAGTCAATTTACAACCCCCCGCTGGGGAAGGATAATCCTCTAGTCCCAGGTGAGCAGCTAATTCCATCTGTCTTTTTCTGGAGCGACCAGAAATATCCAATAATCTATTTCTATCCACCAATCCTTCTTTTTCAGGGATAGTCTCTGGTAATAATAAAGCTGATAATGGTCGAAGAATTCTGCCTTCAAACCCTGATTCTCTTTCTATTATACTTAAACTATTTCTGTTCTGGGACATAGGTCTTTCTCCTAAAACTTCACCACTTAAAATAAAAGAAGCTCCTATCTTGGTCATATGTTCTCCAGCCTTCTTAAACATAAGGGCATGGCAGTCTATACACGGATTCATATTCTTTCCGAATCCATGCTTGGGATTTCTTAAAATCCCTAAAAGCTCTTCGGTAATATCTATAATTTCTAAATCTATATCTAAATCTTTTGCTGTTAAATAAGCCTTTTCAAGACCAAAAAAAGGAGTTCTAAAATTAACCCCTTTTACCTCTATCCCTTGCTCCTGGATAAGTTTTACTGCTAAAATACTATCCAGACCACCAGAAAATAAAGCTACTGCTTTTATCTTATTTTTCATCTTTTTGTCCTTCTTTTATTTTTTAAGCTATTTTACATAAATCTTCTAAAGAAGTAGAATCTAAGGTTTGATTTATCTTTTGGGTTATCTCCTCTAATAATACCCTGATGGCACAATCTTCTACTTTATTGCATTTTTTCTGCGTATTCTTCTTAATCTTTTTACCAGTTAGAATACAGTCAACTAAAACTATTGGCCCTTCAACTGCTCTAATTATGTCACCGGCATTAATCTTGTCAGCTTCTTTAGCCAATAAATATCCCCCACCTGCACCTCTGGTACTTTTTACTAAATTTGCTTTCTTTAATTTATTAAATAACTGTTCTAAATATTGCAAGGAGATCTCTTGCCTTAGAGAAATATCTCTTAAAGGAATAGGTTTTAAATTATTATATTGGTTTTGGGCTAAATCTATCATTGCCCGAAGTGCATATCTTCCTCGAGTAGATAATTTCATTGGTCTTACTCCTTAATTAATTTGACTTTACTAAAAAATTATATTATTTATGACTATTTTTGTCAACATTCCCTTTAATAAATTTCCTGAAAAAATCATCACCTCTCCATATCTTTTTGATTAATTATATTTTTTTACTTAATTAGGTATTTGATGCATAAAGTCAAATTTTTTCTAACCAAGCTTTAAAAACTTTAAATAATACTTTATAATATTTTTTATAAGATTAAAATTTATTATATAAAACACAGCAATTATTTTTAAAAGATATGGGAGTATAAAATGAAACGAAAATGGTGGAAAGAAACAGTAGTTTATCAGATTTATCCAAGAAGTTTTAAAGATTCAAATGGAGATGGTATCGGAGACCTACAGGGAATTATACTGAAATTAGATTATCTAAAAAAATTGGGAGTAGATGTTCTCTGGCTCTGCCCGGTTTATAAATCTCCTAATGATGATAATGGCTACGACATCAGTAGTTACCAGGATATTATGAATGAATTTGGTACCATGAAAGATATAGAAAAACTGTTAACTGAAATACACAGAAGAGATATGAAATTAATTATGGATTTAGTAGTAAATCACACTTCTGATGAACACCCCTGGTTTATAGAATCCCGCTCTTCTCGGGATAACCCTTACCGAAATTTCTATATCTGGAGAAAGGGTAAAAATGGTTCACCCCCTAATAATTGGGGTTCAATTTTTGGCGGGCCTGCTTGGGAGCATGATAAAAACACTGGGGAATACTATTTGCATCTTTTTTCTAAAAAACAACCTGACCTAAATTGGGAAAACCCGCGAGTAAGAGAAGAAATCTACCGGATGATGAAATGGTGGTTAGATAAAGGTATTAACGGTTTCAGGATAGATACAGCAAATATGTTCTCTAAAGTCCCCGACTTACCAGATGGAAAAATAATAAAAGGATATAAATACGGTGATGGCAGCCCTTACTTTTTAAATGGTCCTCATATTCATGAATACCTGCAAGAAATGAATAAAAAAGTATTTTCTAAATATGATATTATGACTGTGGGAGAAACCCCCGGAACTACTCTCGAGATCGCAGCCCAATATGTTAACTGGGATCGACATGAGCTTGATATGGTCTTTCATTTTGAATTGATGGATTTGGATCACCATCCCATAATTAAATGGCAATCCAGGGAATGGAAACTATCCGAGCTAAAGAGAATTTTCACTAAATGGTACGAAGGATTAAAAGAGAAAGGCTGGAATAGTCTTTATATGAATAACCATGATCAACCTCGAATGGTTTCCCGATTCTGTGATGACAAGAAATACCGCATAGAATCAGCCAAGATGTTAGCTACCTTACTGTATACCTTACCTGGAACTCCTTATATCTATCAAGGAGAAGAGATTGGAATGACTAATGTTGCTTTTGATAATATAGAAGACTATCGGGATATTGAAACTATAAACTTATACCGTGAAAAGACAAAAGAAGGTCTCCCCAAAGAAAAAATTATGGAAGCTATTCATCGAACAAGTCGGGATAATGCCCGCACCCCTATGCAATGGGATGATAGCCCTAATGCTGGATTTACCACTGGTACCCCATGGATTAAAGCCAATCCAAATTACAGAGAAATAAATGTCGCTAAAGATTTAAAAGACTCAAACTCAATATTCTATTATTATCAAAAATTAATTCAGCTTAGGAAAGAAAATTTAATTATGGCCTATGGAGATTATCGGCTCATCTTAGAGGATAATGAACATATTTATAGTTATTTGCGTTCTCTTGGGCAAGAACGTTTATTGATTATTCTTAATTTCTTTGCTGACCAGACTATTTTTAATCTCCCAACAAATATTAATTACCAAGAAAAAAAATTACTAATCAGTAATTACCATATTGAAGAAAAAGAAGATATTAAAAGAATATATCTGCGTCCTTATGAAGCAAGAGTATATCGGTTATACTAATCTTTAGAATAAAAAAGGAGCAGATTCACAAAATCTGCTCCTTTTTTATTTATATTATTTTATTTTCCTTTCTTACTCACAAGTTATAGCTTCTACTGGACAATCATCAGCAGCCTCTTTACATGAATCAATCAAATCATCTGGTACCTTGCTAACCTTTACTGCCGCTATACCATCTTTTATCTCAAAGACTTCAGGACAGGTGTCTTCACAAAGTCCACATCCAGTACATAAATCTTTATCGACTATAGCTTTCATTTTATATCTTCCTCCTTCTATTATAATTACCACTTATGAGGTTTATTAGATATTCATGGGGAAAAGAGAAAGTTTTTTGGAATCTCTCAATTTTTGTTTAGTTTATAACCATGAAATTACGATACTTTAATAAAATATATATCCTAATTAAACAAAATAATCAAAAAGACTCAAATACAAAAAATATTTGTAATATTAAGAATAACTCAAAGATTGATAAATTTCAAGTATTTTTTATAATCTTTATTCTAATAATATTTTTTATACTATATATTCCTTGAAATCTTCCGCTAATAAAGTTTGAGGGAATATGTTTTGTGCCTCGGCAAGCAAATCCCTCTCAGTTATTACCGACCTATTATTATTTGAGCCATATCGAGGGCTAATATGGGTTATTATCAACTGCTTAACTTGGGCCTCTTTAGCAACCAGAGCAGCTATTGTAGTAGTTGAATGAAAATTTCTTTTTGCTATATCTTCTTCCTGTTGAGAGAAAGTCGCTTCATGAATTAAGAGATCAGCATCTTTTGCTAAGAGTACTAAATTCTCACAATAGGTAGTATCACCACAAAAGACTACTTTTCTCCCCTTTCTAATTTTACTTATAAAATCTTTGCCCTGAAAGATTCTCCCATCAGGTAATTTAACTGTTTTACCCTCTTTTAACGCCCCGTAAATCGGGCCAGGTGGAATATTAAATTGACGAGTTTTTTCTACTAAAAAACGGTTTTTCCCCTTTTTCTCCTCAACAGAATAACCATAGGTTTTAATATTATGATTAAGCAAAACATAACGTACTATATATTCCTGGTCTTCCCAGAGAGTACCCTTAGATAAATTTTCAGGAATGACTTTTATTTCGATTTCATAAGGAAAATAAGTCTTGGTTATATTTTGAATTTCATTTAAGTAAATATCAAGTCCTTCTGGTCCATATAACTGGATTCCACTTAGATTTTGACCACTTCTCAATCCCCGAGAAGCTAATAAACCGGGAAGTCCAAATATATGATCTCCGTGTAAATGAGTAATAAAAATTTTCTCCAATTTAGATAATTTTAAAGGAGTTTTTTGGATTTGTTGCTGAGTACCTTCTCCGCAGTCCCACAACCATAATTTATTACTGTTGGTAAAGACAAGGGCAATTGCTGATACATTACGCCTTAAAGTAGGCATACCCGAACTAGTGCCTAAAAATATGACCTTCACTAATTACCACCTGATTTCTTTCTTTTATCTTGCACATTCATTAACTTGCCCCTTGATAATCTCTATACCATGAGGCAGGGCTTCTAATATTATTTCTAAGGATTCTTTTACGCCTTTGGGGCTACCTGGTAAATTTATAATTAAACTTTCTTTTCTAATCCCTGCCACCCCTCGAGATAATATCGTTCGATTAGTCTGCTTAAAACTTTCACTTCTGATGATTTCGCTAATCCCAGGAACTTCTTTTTCTATTACTGCCAAAGTAGCCTCTGGAGTGACATCTCTTTTCCCTAAACCTGTTCCTCCGGTGGTCAAAATTAAATCCAGGTGCAATCCATCAACTGCTTTTATTAATTCATCTTGAATAATATCTTTCTCGTCAGGGATAATTTGGTAATATTTAACCTCTCCTTCGATTTTTTTAACTATTTCCTCGATTAATTTTCCACTTTGATCTTCTCGCTCTCCTCGTGCCCCTTTATCGCTTATAGTTAAAATACCTACTTTAATCATCCTGTTAACACCTCAATATCATCCCCTACTTTTACCTTACCTCCCTTTAAAACTCGAGCAAAGATACCCTCTCGAGGCATCACACAATCTCCGATCTTTTTTCTAACCTCACAATCACTATGACATTCTTTGCCTATCTGAGTTACTTCTAATAAAACATTTTCTCCAACCTTTAATTTTGTTCCTAAAGGAAGTTGATGTAAAACAATACCTTCTATAGTTAAATTCTCGGCAAAATCTCCATATTTTATTTTAAACCCTTTACTCTGCATCTTATCAATGCTTTCCACTCCTAATAAACTAATCTGCCTATGCCACTTGCCAACATGGGCATCATATTTTAAACCAAAATTTTCGATGAGTAGACCTTCTCCTATTTCGCTCTTTACTGTCCCCCTTTTTTCACTTCGACAGACTGCTAAAATTTTCCCTTTCATTTTTTTATTCATTATCTATATTTCATCTCCTATCTTTGATTTATCATGTTAAATATTGACTATCTAACCAGGCTTATTTAGATTTTAGATAATGTCCGCTCTTTCCTCCGATTTTCTCTACCAGTAGAATGGCTTTTATGGTCATCCCCCTATCTACCGCCTTGCACATATCATAAATAGTAAGGCCAGCTACTGCTACAGCAGTTAAAGCCTCCATTTCCACTCCAGTTTTGCCCACAGTCTTGACTTTAGATTTTATGATAATTTTATGGGCCTCTTCATTAATTTCAAAATTAAGATCCACACTGGTAAGCATTAAAGGGTGACACATAGGAATAATCTGGCTGGTCTGTTTAGCAGCCATAATACCAGCTACTTGAGCTACTGCCAAAACATCTCCTTTGGTAATTTTCCCCTCCTTAATTAGCCTTAAGGTTTCAGGTTGCATAATTACTTCTCCTTGGGCAATTGCCATTCGCTGGGTGTCCTCTTTGTCGCCCACATCTACCATACGAGCTCTTCCTTCCTCATTAAAATGGCTTAATTCTTTTGCCTTCATTTTATCAACCTCCAATTCGGGACATTTTAAAGGATATTTTATTTGAGATCCCTTCTTTAATTTTATGACCTTTTGGTTTTAGTTTTACTGCCATCTCTATTTTATCCCTTATTGCTTTCCTTCTTAGAATTTGTTTGTTTTCTGTATTTTCCACCTCTCTAATGTCCTTTTTTAGATCAATTTCTTGATTAGAAAAGAGACATGGTCTTATCTTTCCATCAGAAGTTAATCTAATGCGATTACATGATTGGCAAAAATGTTGACTTAAAGCAGTAATAAAACCTATGGTACCTTTGCCCCCCTCAATCTCGTAATATTTTGCTGGTCCATTATCTGAACTTGTATTAATAGAATTAAATGAATATTTTTTTGCCAAACTCTCTTTAATCTCTAAAACTGAAATAAATTTACCCTTACAATTATCTGTAACTTTTTCTCCAGAAGGCATTAGTTCGATAAAACGAATATTTAATGGTCTTTCCAAAGTCAATCTTATAAAGTCTTCTACTTCGTCATCATTAATTCCTCTTATTAATACAGTATTAATTTTAATGGGAAGTAATCCTACCTTTAAAGCAGAATCTATCCCTTTTAGCACTCTCTCTAAATTTCCTCCCCGGGTAACCTTTCTATATTTATTTTTCTGTAAAGAATCCAAACTAATATTCACCCTATTCAACCCCGCAGCTTTCAGTTCTTCAGCATATCCGGCCAAAAAACAACCATTAGTAGTTAAAGATATATCTTCTAATTTCTCTATCCTTTTTAATTTTTTTATAAAATCTACTATTCCCTTCCTTACCAAAGGTTCGCCACCAGTTATTCTGACTTTGGTTATCCCTAAATCAACTGCCTCTTCAACAATTTCTACTATCTCTTCATATCTTAAAATCTCTTCATGGGGGATAAATTTGAACTGTTCTTCAGGTTTACAGTAAGTACATCTATAGTTACACCGATCAGTAATAGAGACCCGAAGGTAGGTAATTTTTCTTCCAAAACTATCTACTAACTGACTCATCCTTCAATCACCTTTCCACATTGAGAGAGGTCATAACCGCCTAAACTTAATACTTTTTTCTTAAATTTTTCTGACCTTATAATACTAAGTAATTTTTGTATTCTCAAAGAAGTATACCACTCTTTAGGAATAATTATATCATATCTTTCTTTAGCCACCGGAATAAAGTCTAAGTAAAAGGCCTTAGCAGCAGATAAAATCCCCAAACCAGCATCTACATTACCAGTAGCTACAGCGGATGCTACCATCAAATGAGTAAACTCTTCCTGGAAATAGCCATTAATATTAAAAGGATTAATTCCTCTCTTCTTTAATAAATAATCTAATAAAATTCTGGTACCCGAACCTTTCTGTCTATTTATAAACTTGATGTTCTCTCTGGTTAAATCGTTTAATTCTTTTATATTTTTAAGATTTCCCTTTTTTACCATTATCCCTTGCTCTCGGTAAGCTAAATTAACCACTATTAATTCTTTTTGGGGAAGCATCTTCTTTAGGTAGGAAAAATTATATTCTCCACTCTCTGGATCTAATAGATGGGCAGTAGCGAGATGAGTCCGATTTTGTTTTAAGGCCATCAACCCTCCCATACTTCCAACATTAAAAGAAACTAACCTATAGTCAGAAAAATTCTCCTGTAATTCATTCCTTAAAATATCTAAGATTAGATCATGACTACCGGTTATAATAATATTATTCATGATGGTAACTAAATCTTTCCAAAGCTCAGCATTTACTTCTTCTTCGAGATCTAAACCTTCCTTTAATGAAGGAATACAAATTATGCCATCTGCTTCCACCAATGAAGTTATTAACCCTGCCCCCCGAGGGAGAGGGTAAGCCATTATTCTTCCTCCGATATTCCCTAATTTTACCCTTAAAAACTCCTCATCACCTAAACGAGAAACCACTTTGTGAGCCATATGAACTTTAATTTCTTTTCTTTTCGGTATAGTCAAGCCTAATCTTTTGAAGATTAAAGGTTTTAAGAACTGCTCAGCCGATATGATTGCAGAAACAGGGTAACCAGGAAGTCCAATGAGGGGAGTCTTATTAATAATTCCTAAAAGGGTGGGTTTCCCGGGCATAATAGCTACTCCATGAACCAGTACCTCACCTATGCTTTTAACAATCTCGGGAGTGAAGTCTTTTGAACCAGCAGAGGAACCAGCTATGACCACTACCATATCATTTTGTGGGGCCGCCTTAAGTAAAATCTTCTTCAAATCCCCGGGAATGTCTTTCACATTTTCATAAACTTGGGCCTCTCCTCCCCACTTAGAAATTAAACCTTTGATTATTTTAGAATTATATTCAATAATTTTGCCAGGAATAATTCTTTCCCCTGGTTGAATCAATTCATCTCCTGTAGGAATAATTATTACTTTAGGTCTTCTGCGAACTAAAAGTTGATTTACCCCTCCCGCTAATAAAGCCCCTATATCTACTGGACGAATTTGTTGATTAACCGGAATAATCAGCTGATTAGCTACTATATCTTCTCCAATATTACGGATGTGTTGTCCAGGGAAGGCTGGAGAAAATATCATAATCTCTTCGATGCTTTCTTCTTCCATCTTAGTAAGCTCATCAGTAATATCTTTTTTCTTCATTTTTCTCTGCCCTATTTCGCCCACCGGATTAATATCTTCAATTTTTATTACTGCATCAAACCCGAAAGGTATGGGATTGCCAGTATTTATAAAATAAAAGTCTTTATCAATCCTTAACTTAAGGGGTGAAGATTCAGAGGCGGGGTAAGTGCCTCTTGCCCTAACTACCACTCCATCCATAGCCGCGGCCTGATAATAGGGAGAAGATATTTTAGCAAAAGCGGGTTCTGCAGTAACTCGCCCCAGGGAGTCTTCAGTAAATACTAATTCCCCCCTTAAGAGTTGATTGATCTTGAAATTTGCTAAAACTTTAGCAAATTTTTCTTGAGCTTCTTTTAAGGTTAATTTATTCAAATAAATATTTCTCTTCAAACTAATTGCTCCTCTCGAAAAAATACTCCTTAGCCTATCTCAAAATAATTTAACTATGACTTTGCTGCCCTTTTCTATTCCTTCTACATTTAACCTAATTTTTATCAAACCTGATGCCCGGACCATGGTAGAGATCAATCCTGATTTTCCCCAAACTGGCTCGGCATAAAATTTTCCCTTCTCCTTATACAGAAAAACTCTAACATAATCCTCTCTCCCAGAATCTGATACCACATTACAAGTAAGTTCAGCTTCTACTTCTTTTGGAGAATCATAATTATAATCTCCCCCCTGGAGCCAGCTTATTACGGGTCGGACAAAGAGATTAAATATAATCATGGCTGAGACTGGATGACCAGGCAAGCCAAATATCGGCTTATCATTAGCTATAGCAATTATAGTAGGTTTCCCTGGCCTTACTGATACACCGTGAATTAACACTCCTGGTTTTCCTAATTTATTAAGAACTTCCAGGGTTATATCTCTGGTTCCCATTGAACTCCCTCCAGATACAATCACTACCTCTACTTTATCCTTCTTAATAGTTTTTCTTATTTCTTGCTCAAGAAGATCTACTTCATCCTTAATAATCCCTTTATATATGGGAATTCCATCTGCCTCCTCCACACAAGCACCGAGAGTATATGAATTTATGTCTCTTATCTCTCCTATTTGAGGCTCATTTTGAGCAGGAATTATTTCGTTACCTGTTGAAATGAGGGCTACTCGAGGCTTTTTAAAAACTTTGATATTTATCTTCCCTATCCCGGCCAATATTCCTATATCCTGGGGACGTAATCTATATCCTTCTTTTAATAGGACTTCCCTTGCTTTCATGTCTTCATCTTCTCGTAATATATTTTCCCAAAGAGCAACCGATCTTCTTAGCTCAACAGTGGTATCATCAATCAGGGCAGTATATTCCAACATTATTACTGCATTCGCACCTTCCGGAAACATTCCACCAGTAGATATTTTTACTGCTTCTCCAGGATTAATCTTAAATTCGGACTTACTACCCATCTTTATTTCTCCAATAATTTTCAGATATGCGGGTAAACTCTCACTTGCCCCGAAAGAATCTTCTGCCCTAATCGCATAACCATCCATTGTAGAACGATTAAACCCCGGTAGACTACAAGGAGAGATAATCTCTTCAGCCAAGACCCGGTGTAAAGAGTCTTTAATATTGACTATCTCTCGATTTTTCTGGATTATTTTCTGAATATTTAAATGACCTTTTAGTACTTTAATCGCTTCTTCAGGGGTACTGACTTTAAATAATGGTTTTGTCATACTTATCATTCATCTCCTGATTACTGATATAGAGATTGTTTTTTATCTTTAGAAAAACATTTTGATTCTTTAAATTAATATACCTCCACTACAGATGCTTTAAAGGTAAGATATACTTTTCTCCCCAGATTAAGGTTCATCTTTTGAAACGATTCTCTGGTGATAGTTGTTACTAAAGAAAGGCCCACATCCACTTCTAATTTTACCAAATGATTTTGCTCGATAATCTTTATTATTTTCCCTGAAAATGTATTTCTCGCACTGGATTGAAATTGTTCATAAGATAAAACTATATCTTTAGCGTCGATAGAAATATAGGCAGGACCAACTTTATCGCTTACTATAGCTATAGTAAATTTAATATTTCCAAAAACTTTGAAATATTTTACTCCGTTCTTCTCTTCTATCACTCCTTTAAAGAGATTTTCTGGAACTTTTTTAATAATCCTGCCCTCTAAAAGAGAAACTACCTCATCAGCTAAACGATATGCCTGAGAGAGATCATGGGTGGTAAGTATAACAGTTGTTCTAATTTCATCACTAATATTTCTAATAATCCTTTCCACCACATCTTGGTGTCTTTGGTCTATACTTGCTGTGGGTTCATCTAAAAAGAAGACCTCTGGTTCAATTACTAACCCTCTGGCTATTACCACCCTTTTTGCCTCTCCACCTGATAATTGATTTGCTCTCCTGTCTTCAAAACCAGAAAGTCCTACCATTTTTAAAGCATGTTTTACCTTATCTCTCTGATCTTTAGTGGGAACTGACCTTACCTTTAATCCATAGGTAATATTATCATAGACTGTAGAGTGAAATAAAAAGGAATTCTGATCTATTAAAGTCATCTTTCGCCTAATCTTCAGAACCTCGGGTCTGGATTTATTAACTAATTCTTGACCTTTAAAAAAAATTTGTCCTGCATCTGGTTTCTCTAATAAATTTAAAATCTTTAACAATGTAGTCTTACCTGATCCATTTGGACCGACAATAGCATAAATTTTACTTTCCTGAAAATCCAGATGGTCAACATCTAATATAATTCTATTGTTATAAATCTTTTTTAAATTTTTAACTCTAATTATTGATTTATCCATATCATAACCTTATGACATCTTACTTTGAAAATAATGTAATAAAATATTTATACTGAAAGCGACCAATAATAATATAATTCCCAGGGCTATAGCAAAACCAAACTCTCCTTTGGTAGTCTCTAAGGCAATAGCAGTGGTCATAACCCGAGTACTTCCTTTTATATTTCCTCCTAACATCATAGCAGCTCCCACCTCAGCAATAACCCTTCCAAAGGCAGCAATTATTGCCGCTAATATGGCGTAGCGGGCCTCTTTAATTACTATCCAGGCACATTGAATCTCAGTTGCCCCAAGGGTTAAAGCAGTATCTCTAACCCTTCGATCAATGCCCTGAACTGCAGAATGAGTAAGAGCGATTATTATGGGAGTAGCCAATATAAACTGGCCGATAACCATAGCAGAAGGTGTATACAGTAGATTAAAAACTCCTAAAGGGCCTCTTCGAGAAATCAGTGAATAAACAATTAATCCAATAACTACTGTGGGCAAAGCCAGGAGAGTGTTCATTAAAGCCAGAGAGAACCTCTTCCCCCAATAATCTTTCATAGCCATTAAAAATCCTAAGAACACCCCTAACAATGAAGCTAAACCAACGGCAGTTAAAGATACCCTTAATGAAAGTAAGGCAATATTAAATATTTCTCTATTTAAGAAAAAAATCAGTTGAAAAGCTTTCTGTATTCCTTCAATAATAAAATCCAAAATATCACCTCATTAAATAATTCACCAATTCACTAATTGACCAGTTATATTGGCTGCCTGATTAACCAGTCTTCCAGTTTACCAGTCGTATTGGTTATTTAGTTGCTCGGTTAGCTGGTTATTTTGGTCTACCGGTCTACCAGTCAACCGGTCTGCCAGTTAAATTGGTTAGCTTGGCTACCTAGCCCAGAGACAGGCAAACCTGCCCCTGTGAAAACAGGGGACGCCTGTCTTACTAACGACTAACGACTATTCACTATCGACTATTTAATAGCCATCGGATGAAAAAGGACTTCTCCTTCTTTTTTGTATTCTTTAATTATCTTCTGTCCTTCCACTGAAGTGATCCAGGCAATTAATTGCATTGCCTCTATATATTTAACTTGAGGATATAAAGCTGGATTAACTGCCATTATACCGTAGGGATTAAAGAGTAGAGGATCTCCCTCAAAAAGGATGATTAAGTCTATCTTATCCTTATAAGCTAAAAAAGTCCCCCTATCACAAAGGATGTAAGCCTGCTTTTCATAAGCAATCTGTAAGGCCGCTCCCATTCCCTGACCAACTTCCATATACCACTTGTCATGGGGGATAATACCCGCTCTTTGCCATAATATCTTTTCTTTCTTATGGGTTCCAGAATCATCCCCTCGGGAAATGAAATAGACCTTTCGCTCAGCAATCTTTTTTAGGACTAAAACTGCATTTTTCTCTCCTTTAACTTCTGCAGGGTCATCAGACGGTCCAAGAATAATAAAATCATTATACATTACATCTCTTCGGTTTACTCCATATCCTTCCTGGATAAACTTATCCTCCACTACCCGGGCATGCACTAACACGACATCCACATCTCCATTTTCCCCTAACTTTAAAGCTTTACCAGTACCAACCACGATAACATCCACTTTAACCCCGAATTTCACTTCAAAGGGTAGTAATAAAACCTCAAGTAGGCCTGAATTTTCTGTACTGGTCGTAGTGGCCAACCTCAGATGGGTTGTTTCGGCATAAATAGTATTAAAACTAAAATTTGCTCCCGCCAAAATTACTAAAATTAATCCAAATAAGAAATAATTTTTTTTAGATTTCACTTTTACATCCTTCTATTTAATAATTAGTTTAAATAAAAAAACCAACACCGTGTTCGGCATTGGTTTTTAATTCTGAATCATAAGATTGATCCTCCTTTCCAAACACGGGAGGAATAAGAGTTTCCTCTCATTCCCTATCGGCTAATCCACCATCACTTACGCTTTAGGTAGAATAGCTCGGAGAATGTTATCAATTGATATTATAATATTTATTTTTCATTTTAGCAAAAATATTTTACATTCCACTAAAAAATTTTAAATCATCTCTTATAATTTTTGGCATTGGGGACAGAAAAATGTACTTCTTCCCTCTATTTTTATAACTTCTATGGTGCTTCCGCACTTAAAACAGTTTTCCCCTCCTCGAGCATAGACTTGGAGCCTCTCAGCAAATTTTCCTTTTTCACCATCTGTATCACGATAAGCTTCATCAGCTACAGTACTTCCCCGAAATTCAACTGCCTCGCTTAACACAGACTTTATTTCCCGAAATAATTTTCCTATTTCCTCATCGGTAAAAGAAGAAGCCGCACGTAAAGGGTGGATGTTAGACCGATGTAATACTTCGTTGGCATAAATATTCCCTAATCCAGTAACAAACTCCTGCTTCATCAATAAAGATTTTATTTTATTTTTCTTTTTTCTTATCATTCGAATAAAAACTTCTTGTGTGAAATTTTCATCTAAAGGCTCAATACCCAATTTAGCCATTCCTTCAACTTCATTAATATCACAAACTAAATAAACTTTTCCGAATCTACGGACATCATTAAATACTAATTGGTTATCGTCTGTAAAGGTAATAATAAGATGATTGTGTTTGGGAATTATCTTTGCCATGCTTTTTTGATCAATAGGATAGATTAAAAGTCCGGTCATTCCAAGATGGATTATTAGTTTTTCCCTTGAATCCAAATCAATAATAATATATTTTCCACGACGGTTTACTTCCTGAATTATTCTATTTTCTACCTTGGTAACAAATTCTTTCAAAGAAGGCTTTTTTAATATTTTATCAATATTTACCACTACATTTTTTATCTTTTTACCCTTTATTTTCTTTTGCAAATCCCTCTTGATAGTTTCAACTTCTGGTAATTCCGGCATTATCATCCCACCTCTTTTTTTCCATTATATGCTTAATCTCTTTTAAACTATTTATAACAAATTCTCCCTTTTTACCATTAGTGTGATCCAGGAAAAGAGCTTTCAGGCCAGCTTTATGAGCAGCCAAATAATCAAATTCCCAGTGGTCACCTATATGAAGAACTTGTGCAGGATTTACTTTTAATATTTGACATATCTTTAAATATATTTCAGAATTTTTTAATTCTTTAAAATCAGAAAGGGCAGAGAAAGTAAATTTGAAATACTTTTTAAGCTTGGTCATCTTGGGGGTTAAAAATTCACGGGGCATAGCAGTAATAATGATAAGAAAAAAATCTTCCTTTAATTCTTCTAAAACAGGAATTACATCGGGAAATATCTTAATTTGAGGCTTATATTTTTCTAAAATTTCCTCTGAGGAAATTTCTAAACCAAAATATGATATCCAATATTTAATATCATACCAGTCTAAATTATGTTCACCCAGTTTATTATATTCATCTTGCACTAATTTTAAACTTTCTTCAAATCCAATCTTTTTCTTCTGGGCTATTAATTGAGGGATTT